>Ga0222663_1000160_pt1 | contig 42609 bp, 29 predicted proteins | sample AntAcemetagen602_FD_179852 | JGI IMG/M metagenome (GOLD analysis project Ga0222663, IMG submission 179852) | Saline water microbial communities from Ace Lake, Antarctica - #602 | ecosystem: Environmental > Aquatic > Non-marine Saline and Alkaline > Saline | place: Antarctica: Ace Lake... | reverse complement strand
GACTGTATCATAACCGATCCGCCAAGAGCGGGCATGCATCCGGATGTTGTGCAAAAACTCTGTCAGATGAAAGTACCCCGTTTGGTCTATGTGAGTTGCAACCCGTCAACGATGGCCAGAGATCTGAAAATTTTAAATGAAAATTATAGTGTTGACCAAGTACAGCCAGTCGATATGTTTCCTCAAACATATCATATTGAAGCCTTATCACGATTAACTCTAAGGGATTCGGGTACACATTGAACCCACAATATCATTTTAAACCTATTATTCAAAAATGAAACATGCGATTGTGATTGGGGCCGGTATTGGTGGGTTAGCCTCTTCAATATTATTAGCCAATAAAGGATATCGAGTAACGGTTTTGGAAAAAAACAGTACCGTTGGAGGGAAAATGCAGCAACATGTGGCTGACGGTTACCGATTTGATACCGGACCTTCACTTTTAACCATGCCTTTTTTGCTTGAAAAGCTTTTCTCACTTTGTAATGAGAACCTATCAGATTATTTAGAGTTCACTGAACTAGACCCTCTTTGCAGGTATTTTTATCCTGACAACACGATCTTTGATAACTATTCGGACAGAAAAAAAAGTCAAGATGAAATCAAACGATTTGCACCGAAAGACGTTAAGTCATACGATCGATTTTTGAAAAGGTCCAAAAAATTATATGATAGAACATCGGATGCATTTCTTTTCAATCCACTCTATCAATTCAGTGATATAAAAAGTGTTAATTTATTTAATCTACTCCGAATTGATGCCCTCTCTACGGTCTCACAAAAAGTAGACCGATTTTTTTCCTCCTCATATATGAGGCAATTTTTTAAAAGGTTTACTACATATAATGGTTCATCTCCTTTTAAAGCTCCAGCTACCTTGAATGTAATTCCACACGTTGAACTGGATCAAGGTGGTTATTATGTACATGGAGGAATGTACACTATAGCGGCAAGTCTGGAAAAGTTGGCATTAAAACAAGGAGTGGTTTTTTCAATGAACAGCCATGTAGCACAAATTCAAACAAAGAATAATTACATTAACGGAGTCCGTTTATCAAATGGAAAAGAACTCACTTGTGATCTGCTATTCACAAATACCGATGCAACAGATACCTTATTGAATTTGATGCCTGAATCCTCATTTACCGAAAAACAACGGAATAAACAGAAAAAAATAGAACCCTCTTGCTCCGGTTTTGTGATTATGCTGGGTTGCAGCAGAAAATGGGATCAATTAAAACATCATAACGTTTTTTTCTCTTCTGATTACAAAAAAGAGTTCCATGATATTTTTGAAGAGAAAAAACTCCCTGAAGACCCAACTATTTATATTGCAAATACGTCGTACAGTGATCCAAATCATGCCCCTAAAGGGTGCTCTAATTTATTTATTCTGGTAAATGCACCCTACATTCACTCTTATCAAAACTGGCCTAATCTAAAACAATTTTACACTACTTTTCTTATCGAAGAACTGGAGAAAAGAGGACTCAAAGGGTTGAATACTTCCATTGAAACGATTGAAATTATCACTCCACTCGATTTTTTCGATAAATACAGATCAAATCGTGGTAGTATTTATGGAACATCTTCTAACAGTAGATTCTCTGCATTTTTAAGACCCCGAAATAAAGATAAAACCTTTAAGAATCTTTATATGGTGGGTGGAAGTACGCATCCGGGGGGTGGCATTCCCCTGGTTATTCAATCTGCTTTTAATGCGATAACACTTTTAGACCGATTTGAAAAGAACTAATGATCACAATACAATATTTACTATTTAGAATTTCAATTTATTTATGAATCGTTATACTACTTTTTTATGTATTCTGACTGGTATATTGGTGATATTCACATCTTGTACTTCTGAGAATACCAAGACTCACCAATTTCAAAAAGTGAGTTCATCCGAATCCGGTATCCAATTCGAAAATAGAATTGAATCAGATGATACGTATAACATTCATGAAGATATATTTATCTACAATGGTGCAGGAGTTGCTATTGGTGACATCAATAATGATGGCTACCCTGATATCTACTTCTCCGGCAATCAAGTCTCCGGCAGACTCTATTTAAATAAAAGTGAGTACCGTTTTGAGGATATCACGGAATCAGCCGGAATCACGACTTCAACATGGATAACTGGAGCATCCATGGTAGATATCAATAATGATGGCTATATGGATATCTATCTATCAGTATCAGGACCTGAGTGGACTACTCCCGAAGATAGAGAGAACCTGCTATACTTGAATAATGGAGACAATACGTTTACTGAAGCCTCAACAGAGTATAAAATTAACGATAGTGGATTTACGACTCATGCCGTATTTCTGGACTATAATGGATCCGGTTATTTAGATCTTTTTCTATTAAGTAATTCCCCCGGTGAATTTGGCAGGGGTGATAGCGGATTTATGGGTATTGGATCACGAATTGTCAACCCGGATGGTTTTGACAAACTTTATAGAAATAATGGGGATGGTACATTTACAAATGTTTCTGATGAAGCCGGCATTTTAAAACGGCTTGGATATGGCTTAGGTGTTGTAGCAACTGATCTGAATGGTGATGGTTGGCCTGATATTTACGTTTCTAACGACATCACACCCAATGACGTACTTTACGCCAATAATGGTGACGGAACCTTCTCAGACCGATCTTCGGACTTTCTGCGGCACACCAGTTTTGCAGGCATGGGCATTGATATAGCAGATTTCACTAACAATGGATGGCCTGATATAATGCAAACTGATATGAAACCCAGAGATCTAAGTAGCAGAAAGCGTGTAAGTGGCTCTAATACCCACCTGGGACAAGAAGATTTATTAAGAAGAGGTTATTATCCTCATTACAATTTAAATTCACTGCAATATCATCAAGGAATCACTGATGAAGGAGATATTATATTTAGTCAAATCTCAAGAATGGCAGGTGTTGCTGATACAGATTGGAGTTGGACTGCACTTTTTGGTGATTATAACAACGACACCTGGAAAGATATTTTAATTACAAACGGCTATCCGAAAGCAGTCAATGATTTTGACTATCAGAATGATATGCACAATGCACGCCGATTGCCGAATAGTGAGATGGTTAGGGAAAGAGAACTTGAAATACTGGATCAACTTCATGGTTATAAAGTCACAAATCATCTTTTCCAAAACAATGGAGATCTGACCTTTACAGAAAAAACTCATGAATGGGGATTTTACGAACCCGGATTCTCTTATGGAGCCGCACATGCTGATTTAAACAATAATGGGCGTTTAGATATAGTCATCAATAATATCAATTCACCGGCATCAATTTATAAAAATGTTATTCCGGTAGATTCCACAGCTAATAATTTCATTCAAGTTAAACTTAATGGAAACTCCTCAAACAGACGGGGAATCGGGGCGAAAATTTACATTACAACCGGTAATAAAAGGCAATATATATACCATTCACCCTACAGGGGATACATGTCCACAATGGATGATAGAGCCCACTTTGGTATCGGACATAATACTGAAGTTGATCGGTTAGAAGTGATCTGGCCGGATGGTTCACAACAAACACTATATGATGTCCCGGCAAATCAAATCATTACCCTTCATCAGGAAAACTCAGAGTTTAAATCTGATTCTTTATCAAACCATTCGCAGGTTGAAACAAAACTATTCCAAGAAATGATATCCTCATCTGTGCTGGAATTTACTCATCGTGAAAATATGCACTCTCATGATTTCTCAATTCAGCCACTTTTACCCTATGAAGTCTCAAAACAGGGTCCGGTAGTCGCAGTGGCTGATTTGAATGGGAATGGATTGGATGATCTCTATATTGGAGGTGAGCGAAATATTGCAGGTAAGTTATATATTCAGCAGACTGACAGTGATTTTGTCGAAATCACCGTAACTGATTTTGAGTCAGACCGTCGATACGAAGACTGGGGTGCGATATTTTTTGATGCGAATGAAGATGATCTCCCTGATTTATATGTTGCAAGTGGCGGTTATCAGGCTATGCCTGATTCAGAACAACTTCAGGATCGGCTGTATATCAATATGGGTGATGGTGTATTTGAAAGAGATCATGAAGCTCTTCCACAAATAAATACACCTACATCTGCAATCGCAGTTGGAGATTTCGATGGAAACGGTGATTCCGATCTGTTTATCGGAGGAAGAATCTATCCCGGTAACTATCCTTTGCCTGTTCGAAGTTATATCTTAAAGAATAACCAAGGGCGTTTTACAGATGTCACTGAAGAAATAGCAAAAGAATTATCAATACCAAAAGGTATGATTACAGACGCTGTTTGGTTGGATTTTACCAATGATGGAATTCAAGATTTAATCACTGTTGGAGAATGGATGAGTATTGAATTTTATGAAAATAGTGAGGATGGACTCACCAACATAACTTCACAGATGAACCTCCCTCCTACCAGAGGCTGGTGGTTTAGTATGACAACTGGTGATTTCACAGGAAATGGATTCATTGACATAGCTATTGGTAATTTAGGATTAAATCACAGTTATCAAACAAGTTTGGAAAACCCTTTTGGGATCTATGCTGATGATTTTGGTGGCAATGGAATTACGGACATAATCTTAACCACTGAAATCAATCAATCTGACTACCCTCTTCATGGATTAGCGTTATTGGGTAAACATATTATTCCAATAGCAACCGGTTATGACTCATTTGAATCTTTTTCAGATGTCTCAATTAGTGATATTTTCGGAGACACAAGAATTAACCAATCCACGCATTATAAAACTGATTTATTTGCTTCTATTTGGTTGGAAAATCATGGTGACGGTACTTTTGAAATCCACGAATTGCCAAATGAAGCTCAATTAGCTCCAATTATGGCTATGCAATCATTGAATCTAGAAACTGATGACAGGAATTGCAGTGATCTGGTATTAGCCGGAAATATTTTAAATACGGAGGCCAATATTGCAAAAGCTGACGCCGGAAATGGATTATATTTGAAATGTAGTCTGCATGCATCATTCGAGCCTCAATCATTTCAAACAAGCGGATTTATGGCATCTGGAAATGTTCGTGAACTTAAAATTATAAAAAGAAGCAATTCTCTATTACTTCTAATTGGAAACAATTCAGAAACCCTACAATTTTTCAAATTAAATACCCCTTTAAATGAATAATCAATTATTGAAATCATATACTCTATTCCTTTTTTTGATTTTATTTTTCTTTTCCTGCAGTCAAGATTCTAATCAGTTTCTTCCTGATCTGAGCGAAAATTTGATATGGGAGGCCGAATTTAATGAAATTGGAATTTTTTCATCCCCCAGGGCTGCAGATTTGAATGGTGATGGTGTGCAAGATTTGATTTTTGGAGCAGGAAAAAATGAATTAATAGCTACTGACCATGGAGTAATTGCATTAAATGGGGCAACTGGAGATACACTTTGGACGCTCCCTGCTCGTGATCAAATATTTGGATCAGCAGGTATCATGGATATTACAAAAAATGGTGAGCCTGATATTGTTATAGGCGGAAGATCTGCGGTACTTTATGCAATCCATGGTCAAACAGGTGAACTATTATGGGAGTTTCTACCGGATATAAGTTTTGAAGAAGCAAGAGATTTAGGTTATTTCAATTTTTACAATCCGCAATTTATTCCGGATCAGAACGGTGATGGATTACAAGATATCCTTATTTCAAATGGTGGCGATGTGACCATTTCTCCGGATAATCCAAATCGACCCTCGGGTAAACTAATGATCATATCTTCAAGTACAGGTGATCTCATATCGGAAGCTCATGTACCGGACGGAAATGAAATTTATATGTCTTTAGTTGTCTCAAAATTTCATGCAAATGATGACGAACTATCCATTGTATATGGAACAGGTGGTGAAACATTTGGGGGTAGTCTTTATAGAACTACGGTTTCCGATCTGCTAAATGGAAATATATCTAATTCTGTTGAATTGGCACAAAGTGAACATAAAGGATTTATAGCACCACCGGTACTGGTAGACCTTAATTTTGATGGTTATTTAGATATTGTTGTAAATGCAGTTGAAGGTATGATTATGGCAATCAGTGGTAGGGATAATAGTGTTATGTGGGAACAAAAAATTGAGAATACAGAAGCTTATGGATCCATTGCCGCTGGTCATTTTTTGGATAAAGAACGAGTAGATTTGTTTACTACTTTTTCTATAGGTGTTTGGCCGGTGCTCCTTGAGACTGAACAATTATTAATTCAAGGGCAAACAGGAGAAATTATCAGGAGAGATACACTAGGTATTTTTCAAACAGCAACACCTGTTGTCGCTGATTTCAATAATAATGGATATGATGAGGCTCTAATCAGTGTAAATGTCGGGAAAGAAGAGTTCAGTGGGCCCAGAAGTTATGCGAATATGTTAGTATTAAACGATTTTCACAACAACTTGACATACCCTGTAACTCAACTTGAAGACGGTGCAAATGTTGCTTCTACTCCGTGGGTAGGCGATTTGGATAATAATGGTATATTAGATATCGTCTTTGCCAGAATGGCTGATAATGTTAATATTTTTGCGATGAATGGCTTTACATTATCCCGTATTCATTCAAGTCTCAGTTATTCAAATGAAGTAAAATGGGGTGCATACATGGGGAGTAACTATGATGGGATATATCGTTGAGGAAAGAATTAAAACTTAGATTGATAAGTAAATAGATACCTCAAGATCATTAAGGAGTAACCAATTCAATCATCAAAAATTAATTGTGTAAACGATCATTTTACCAGAGTGGATCCACTTCAGGGCAACCTATCAGTTCTCTTGCATCATTAAGACAAGTTTTAAACGGGATACTTCGACTATAAATTCCAACCATATATCCCAGTCCATTTTCGATATTTGAAAAACCATCCGGTAAATTATATATAAGATCTTCAATATTTGAAATCTCATCATCCCACTCCGGTCCGCCAGCTGCAATAAAATATTGATGCTCAATAAATTCAATCTGTCCACCGGGAAGAGAAAGTACCAATGAGTTTTCCATGATCTCTTCTTTCTCTTCTTCAGGGGTAAGTACTACAATGTAAGTCCCCGGTGTTGTTTCAATTTCAACCGCTTTTACTTTTAAAGAAAAAGTGTGAAAACGATCTTCAGACCAAAAAGGTGTACTGAGCCGGAAATGCCATCTGGATTGAACATCAGCCAATCGTTCAACATCTTCAATAATTAGAGTGTAATCTGGAGGTGAACCCGGAACTGATACAGTTTGAACCTTGGGAACCGGAATAGAGTCCGGAATAGTCACAACTACCTGACTCTGAGAACCATTTGGGTTTTGTGCCCGAACTCTATAGGAATTTCCCGAATGAATTTTTTTATCAGTCCATACATTTATCGCATTAAATTGATTTCCAAATTGAACCAACTTATTGTTCATTAAAATTGTGTTGTCACTGCTCAAATCTTCAACAAAAACTTGCATTTCAGGAATTTCGGGTGGTGCATCAAATGTACCCCTGACCGGAGAAATTCGGACCCACTGAGTATCCGCAGAAGCATCTAAATAGCCATACATTGTAAAGAAAAATTTATCATTCTCTTGAAATGGTTCAAATGAATCAGCACAAGAGCTGAGGATCACTATAAGGCATAAAAATGCAGGGAAAAGAGCACCCAATCGTATATTAATCATCTAACCTCCAATTTTAACGTTAAATAAGGCGAGAATGACAATTGATCGATTCTTCTGCTGGTATAAATATCATAAAAGAAGATATTGTTTTGATTATAAATGTTTATCGCTCCTGCTTGAACATTCAGGTTTGATCCTGACGAGGATAAATTAAAAGAACGTTCGATAGACAGGTCAAGACGATGAACAGTGGGCATTCGACCATTAAAAGGTCTGTCCATCACTACTCTTCTGATTCCTCTATCTCTGTTTACACTTGGAAGTCGTTCCCTAAAATCAAGAACATCATCAAAACCGAGGGGTTGTGTAAAAGGTAAACCCGAACCTACTTGCCACCTGGCTCCTGTAGTATATGGACCTAGTTCCAGACTGAATAGAGCATTCATTTGGTGCCTCCTATCATGAGGTGGATGAAAATCCTGAACCGGTTCACCAAACCAAATACTAAAGTGGTCTTGGGCAGACTCATAGAGGGTCCAGTTATAACCATAACCGATCAAACCATAAAATTTGCCTTGATTGTATTCAATTCGAAAATCACTTCCGTATACATTGCCATTGGCTAAAGCAAGTTCAGTAGTGAACTCAGCAATTGTATTCCAAACTGGAATTGCTAAATTACTCATCTCTTTAAAATAACTCTCAACTGACCAGGTAAATCCGCTACCTAGTGTTTGTTGCCATCCAATGGTTGCATGGAAGGACTGAAGTTGTGAGTCATTAAGCGGGGCACTCATCCAAGCAACAAATACGGAGCTTACATCACGTATATCACTTATACCTGTTAGTGGTTGCAGGTATATTCCGGCAGATCCACTAAATTCTTCACGATCTCGCCCAAAGGGTCTCCATGAAAAACGAAAGCGGGGTTCTAATCCTATTCCATAGTCACCATTGTATGAAAAACCTAACCCAGGCTGAATATCAAATTTATCACCAAATGGAACAGAAGCTTGAACATGCCCACCCATCATAAATTGAGATGAACTGTCCAGATTAAACCCGGCAAATTTCTCTCCTAAGTCATAGCTTAAAAATTTTAATCTTGAATAACCACCGTAATCGAACCGAATATCGCCTGCATATTGTCTGAGATCGATATCCAGATTCAAACGCATAGCACTTGAATTAAAACCAAAAGGGCCTGAATCTTCCAGTTTATTTGATATTCTGGAAAAATAAACATTTGTAGTCATTAACGTACTGCTATCTTCCGGTAAAGCCACACATCTGCCTCCCATTACAAAATTACGCCATTGAATATTTTCGTCGGTTTCAAAATCCATTCGCCCACGATCATACGTATGCAGAATCATACCGGAGCATCGGGTATCATCTTGTATATAGCTGCTCTTTAGAAATTGACTTTGAAATTCAAGAGGTTGATTTTCGATGGGATACCAACTGCTTGTGCTTTCAATTAATGAATTCCTCGCTGAGAATACCCATGATGATTTTCCATTAACAATCGGACCTTCTGCAAAGATATCAGCAGCAAATGGACTGATTGAGGCTGATGCAGATGTATTAAAACGATCTCCATGCCTTAGCTGTACATCCATTACGGATGAAATTCTTCCGGTAAATTTTGGACCAAATCCGCCCGCATAAAAATCAGCACCGGCAACTAATTCTGCCGGTATGGGAGAAAAGAAACCAACAATATGAGATGGCTGGTAGATAAGAGCTCCATCTATCAAAACCATATTCTCGGAAGGAGACCCTCCACGAATATAAAGCTGCCCCCCTCTGTCTCCGGTTGTAACAACGCCCGGTAACGTTTGAATATAAGCAGTTAAATCGCCTGAAGCCGGGCTAGGTACTCTTCTTATTTCACGTGGTGAGATTCGTTGTGCTCCTTCAATTCGTTGAGTAGCAATTGTGGTTCTAGAGACGACAACTTCACCCAGAGAAGAATCGTCAGCCTCTAGTCCTATGTTATACGTTTGATCTTCATTTGAACTAAAACGAAGAGTATCATTCACGGACTGATAACCAATATAGCTTATTCTAATAGTATATAACCCGGTGCTGATAGAACCCATTCTAAAAAAACCATCTCCACCGGTTGCAGCCCCATACATCAAGTTCTCATTTTCAATGGACTGAAGCAGTACATTGGCTCCAAAAAGTGCTTCACCGGTTGCATTATCAGTAATTAATCCCTGTAGCGAATTGTTTTGTGCTTTAAGATCAATTGTAAAAATGATTAGTAAAATAATGGTTGCAAGAAGGTGAAGACAAAAGTTTCTAAGCAAAATTTTGTGTTTTGTGATTTATTCAAAAGTCGGTTAACCAACAACAATTAAACATAATGTTTTCAATTATTCTGAATTTTATAAAATTGAAAAAATATGATGGAATAAAAAAACCCGGCAAGTGTCATTAACTTTCACTTGCCGGGTTATAATAATTAATTCTAATCAGGTGTCAAATTACCATCCCGAATTCTGAACTAGTCTTTCTTCACCATCTACAACACTTAATTGAATTTGAATATCAGGTATCGCATACCAAAGATGTCTGCCTTCAACTGTTGCGGCGTTTGACAATTTTGATAACCTGCTACTTTCAACTTGTGTGTATTGGTTCAGTACATCCTGATAAGTACCCCATCTTCTCAGATCAAACAGACGATGACCTTCCATGGCCAACTCTACCCGTCTTTCCCAGCGTACAGCTCGTCGAGCTACGGCTTGGTCTGTCCAGGGTGTATTATATAACCCAACCTGATAATTTGCCCAAGTAATTGATGGATCATCGATAGGAACGGCGATCGTTGATGCATCGTCGCCCGGACCTTGTACACCTACACCGGCTCTGGCTCTGATTTCATTTACAATCGTACGTGCGTTTTCTAATGATCCTGCTTCAACTTCTGCTTCAGCAAGGAGTAATAATAGATCAGCATAACGATATAAATGAAGGTTCACGCCATTTAACTGAGATGGAACCCAACCCACGTTACTTTGAGAACCACTGGCTATTTCATGAACGTTCTTTTTGGGGCCATAATGACCACCAAAATTAGGATCACGTATCCATGAAGTTGCATGAACTCCCCAGTCTAAATAGGGTACACCATGACGGCCAATCGTCCAGTCAATTCTTGGATCTAATGGAAGGGATGAACCTGCTAAGATTGTATCATCGTTGTTATTCCAAGTATTGGGTGAAGTAACTGCCAATGGTAGACCGTTTCCGTCCACGATAAAGGCATTCGCTAAATTTTGAGAAGGTTGATGAAATCCACAGCAGGTACCTAAAGGTCCACCGTGAGGGAAATTCAATCGCTCACCAAAATTTGAGTTATCACCATTTGGATCACCATCATTAACAGATGCTTGGAATGCCAGAATCGTTTCAGGACCATTCTGAAATTCACTAAAACCTGTCCAAACTCGGTGAAAATCCTCTTCAAGTGCATAAGGCCCATTATTTCGTACATCACGAAGTGTTGATAATGCACCGGGTAAATCTCCACTATAGGCTTGTACCCTGCCTTTATAAGCTTTGGCTGTCCATGCAGTTACTCTACCTACTTCACCATTTCTGGGAGTATTAGGAAGTAATGCAATAGCCTCATCCAAGTCAGCTAAAATTAATGAAATTGCATCCACACCCACATTGGATTTACGAACTTCCGTATCCTCCTCAGTATAATATGGAATGTTACCCCACATTTTCCAAGCTTCAAAATGAAAATGAGCTCGAAGGAATTGTGCTTCACCACGAATGCTATTTGCTACAGGTGCACCAATGGGGTTATCAGTTTCTTGAATATTATCCAATAATCTGATGGTGGAATTCGTACGAACAACACCCTCATAAACAGATCTCCATTTACCGTTAAGGTAAGATTCTGCACCTGAAAGACCCCAAGTATAGTACTCTAGATCTTCAATAGCGGGCTGATCAGTGTTTTCGGATCCTTTGTAGGCATCATCTGCAACTACACTTCCAAAGGTCCAGTTACTGGCTGCAGAACCCCATGCACCACCTACACCAGATGTATAACCACCCAGTACTCTGTAGGCTCCAATTAATGTGGCCTCTACACCACTTTCGTTTGCCAGTGTGACTTCATCCAATGAACCCTGTGGGGGTGCATTCAAGAAATCCTCACCACATCCTGCGATTGTACCAGCGATTATAAGGAACGCTGATCCAATCAATAATTTGAATTTTGATAGTTTTTTCATCGTATTCATTCTTTTATTTATTATTAATTAAATACAGCGCTTACTCCGAAAGTAAGTGTTTTATTTGATGGATAAGTACCTCTATCCAATCCACGTGCTTGATCACGAACATCAACTCCGCCACTTGATGCAGCTAAAGCCGGAAGTGCCGGATCTAAACCACTGTAACCTGTGATTGTAAATAAATTCTCAGCTTGAACAAACAGTCTAAGATTTCTCATTCCGGGTACTACGTCCGGAGGAAATGTGTAACCAACCTGAAGAGATCTGAGTCGAACATAAGAACCATCTTCGACAAAGAAATCACTCTGCTGACTGCTGAATGTATCACTGATATCCATTCGTGGATAAATTGCACTTCCGAGGTTTGTCACCTGTCCGTTTTCTACAATAGCTGATTTTGTTAACAGATCCCTGCGAACATTCGTATTGAAGTTTCTGAATACGTAGAACTCTTTTTGTACATCAAAGATGTCGTTTCCAAAGGTTCCAAAAACATTCGCGTTGAAATCCCAATTTTTATATTCGAGTCCCAAATCCAAACCGGCTATGAAATCAGGATGAGGGTCTCCGATAATTGTTCTATCGGCAGCTGATATCCGACCATCACCATTCACATCCACAAAACGGAATCGACCGGGGGCTGCACCATCCTGATCAGCGTGAGCATCTACTTCAGCCTGGTTGGCGAAAATACCATCTGTTTTTAGGCCACGGAATGAACCGATTGCCCTGCCAACTTCGTTGATAACAGCATTCCCAAATCTTGATCCAATAGGACCCTGAAATGACTCCTGATCACCATCTATACGAAGGATTTCATTTTTGTAATGACTACCGTTTAAGGAAATACTCAAATTCAGATCTCTACTGATATTTCCTCGGTAACCCACAGATACATCAAATCCTGTATTTTGCATCTTACCAATATTTACAAATGGCGGTGCAGCAACACCTGCAGTTCCGGGTAGCCCGGGTGCAAAAAGCAAGTTATCTGTTGTTCTTTCATAAACATCCAGGACAAAGTTAAAACGACCATCAAAGAACTCAAGATCTAATCCGGCGTTTACTGATGTATTCTCTTCCCATTTCAAATCGGGATTACCTAAAGAAGTCTGTCGGTATCCGGTTACTGTACTGTTTCCACCTCCGATAGCATAGAACGTATCTCCGGTTCCACCTCCAAACAGGTCAAAAGCACGTCCACCAGGAATCGATTGATTACCCGTTACACCATATCCGGCTCTGAACATAACATTTGAAAAGAAGTCATTGTCTTGCATGAATGATTCATTAGATATTCTCCAACCGGCGCTAAATGCAGGGAATGTACCCCATCTGTTATTAGGGCCTAATCTGGAAGAACCGTCTCTCCGAACTGTACCACTCAAGAAGTATCGATTGTCATAGTTGTAGTCAACTTTTCCAAAAAATGAAAGAAGGGATCCAATACCGCCACCACTGCTTACATTCTTTGTTGCAGGGTTACCCACTGCATCCTGAATATAACGGGCATTGATGTCGGTTGTCACTAACTGACCCAAGCTACCGCTTATGCTTCTGGATTGACTTTGAATGGCTTCCTGACCAACAAGTACATTCACGCTATGTCTTTCACCAAATGTTTCTATATAGTTTGCAGTATTACTCCATGTCCACTCTCTGAAACTATTACTGAATTCAGAAATAGACTCACTGAAACTAGGCTCAGAATTTTCAGGAAATCTTGGGTTAAATCCAGTTCCATTTCCATAAGAGAGGTTAAAACCTAATCTACTCTGAACAACTACTTTATCTAATACTGAATATCTCGCAAATGTATTACCAAAAATACGAGTGTATTTCCCAACATCATCCTGATTATTAAAAGCAATTTTAAGCGGATTACTGCTATTACCTAATCCTGGCGCTTTACCTGAAGCAAAATTTCCGCCAATATCATAGATCGGGATAATTGGTTGCAGCAGGATATTTTTACCCATGATATTTCCTTCACCAAGACCATCACCACCCAAACCTCCATAACTCTCTTCAAGAGTCAGGGCAATATTTTCACCAATCGTTAAATTTCCAAGATCGAAATCTGTATTCACTCGAATGGTTCCACGCTGAAATCGGTTATATGCAGCTGTTCCTTCCTGATCAAAATAGTTAAATGATACATTGTATCTATTATTGGCACCACCACCGGATACACCAACATTATAATCTTGAACATACCCTGTTCCAAATACAGCATCCCACCAGTTCGTACCTGCACTTGCCGGCATTATTTGGTTCTGCTGATTAGATACAACACCCCAAATGTAATCCTCTTCTGTTATACCAAAAGGAGCTAAACTATTCGTTTGACTCACACCATCATTTGGCCAGAGGTAGTTTGGAATGGAAGGACTGTTCGGATTACCATAGATATTCGTTGGAGTAGGCAGACCTGCGTTATCATGTACTGCTTTGACAACTTTATGATATTCTAAAGCATCTGTGAAAAGAAAATCATCATATCCTTTGACCGGTGTAGCCATCCCTGTTCTTATATTCAATGATACCTGCGGAGCTCCTTCAACACCTTTTTTGGTTTCAATAATGATAACACCATTATTAGCTCGTGAGCCGTAAATAGAAGCAGCTGAAGCATCCTTCAGTACCTGAATAGACGCGATGTCATTTGGGCTTAAGAAATTCATAAATGAATCCTGGACCGGAGTTCCATCAACTATATACAGTGGCTCGTTATTTCCAAAAGAGCTAATTCCACGAATACGAACTGTACTTCTTGATCCCGGGGATCCGCCTGCATCAACGGTAACTCCTGAGACTCGGCCATCGAGCCTTTGAAGTACACTTGCCGATGTGACTCTGGATGCGCTTTCAACATCAATTGAGGCAACCGCACCGGTAATATCAGCTCTTCTTTGAGAAGAGTAACCGGTAACAATTAATTCATCTAAAAGAGCAATTGATTCCTGCAAGAGTATATCTATAGTAGATCGACCATTAACGAGAATTTGCTGCCTGATGTAACCGATGTATGAGTATACAAGTGTCCCGTCTGATGGTGCTGTCAGGGTATACTCCCCATCAATATTAGTAGTTGTTCCAGTGGTAGTATCCAATACGAGAATACTAACACCCGGGATGGGTTGTCCATCCGCTCCGGTTACCGTACCGGATACTTCTATTTGTTGCCCAAAGGCATTACCATGTATGAATAGGACTAACATCATACTTAGCACGGCTTTTACAAACATGTAAAAACGCGGACTCAAGGCATCAAAAAGATGATGTGTACGTAGCTTTTTATCTTTCATAGTGCAATCATGTAGTTATGGTTAAGGTTGTATCACGTATCTTGATAGGCTAAGGATTAATATTTTAGTAGGTAAGTTGGCATACGTAACTATGAACTCTAACAATTTAAAGTGATTTGAAATCCATTTCTGCTAGGCATGTGTAAAAAAGGCACAAGTTTTTTATTCCTCCAACAACTCTACAAAATAACTTCTTGACGATATCTAAACAACGTAATCATCAGTTATAATAAAGAAGCGCTACCAATTATAAAAATTGTAAAACCATTTTTTTTATAACATTTCTATGATCAAGTAGAGAAATAAAATTTAAACATAAATCAAAATTTTTAGGCACTTATATATAATATTTTCAAGTATTTATGATTTCATATTTACTTTAATAAATGGACTTAAGCTAATACACTTATAGAATCGTAGTGAAAATAAGTAGAACAATTTTTTACACAATTTATTAGGTAATCAAATTTTTGAGAGGAAAATCAAGATCTGTTTACATTAAGTTAACATTGAATGAATGCGTAAGACAAAATGAATTACAATTTCTTGAGTAGAAAAAAGCTTATAATTTTTCAGTCAGGAGATACGATTAAAAAACTAAATCTTACTCTTTCCTTTTTTGTTTTTCTCCGATGTTTCCAAGATTTATAACTTCTAAATCCTTCAATTTTCCTTTGTCAATGGAAAATCTTACGACTGTTCTATAAACTTGGAATCCTTGTTTGCCAGCTGCCCCGGGATTTAAATAGAGCATTTTGTCAAGTTCCTGATCTCTTGCAATTTTAAGGATATGTGAATGGCCACAAATAAACAGATCTGGGGGATTTTTTTTGAGTTCTTCACGAATAGGAATGCAATACCTGCCGGGAACACCTCCAATATGGGTAATCCAAATATGAAGCCCCTCTTTTTCAAACCGTTGATGCAGTGGATAAGTTCTGCGAATATCTTGTCCATCAATGTTACCGTAGACACCTGTTACAGGAGCAATTTTTTTAAGTTCATCCGATATTGAAAGATTCCCAAAATCTCCGGCATGCCAGATTTCATCTCTATCAGAGAAATATTCTGTAACTTGTGGATCTAGATATCCGTGGGTGTCTGCTATTAGTCCTATTCTAATCATAAAGTATCAAATACCTACTTGGATGATAGGAATCCTTACGGTGTCTGCAAAATATTTACCTGTTTTTTTACCTGATTAACAAAAATAAACTGACTCTTTTGAAAAGATCATTTAGCATCATCATAGTAACCTGGAATGGACTCCATCATCTAAAAAACTACCTGTCATCCGTTGTTGCAACGAATTATTCAAACTTTGAAATCATAATAGCTGATAATTCCTCCACTGACGGGTCTGTTGAGTGGGTACAAAAACACTATCCTAATTGTATTATTGCTTCATTTGATAAAAATTTTGGATATGCAGGTGGGAATAACAGAGCTGTTCAATTTGCTACAGGAGAAGTAATCATTTTTTTAAATAATGATGTAAAACCGGATTCAGATTGGCTTCAACATCTAAACGATAGCATGAATGAGACTCAAACTGATATCATACAACCCAAAATCAAATCTTTAAACAATCCGGAATATTTTGAATATGCAGGAGCTGCCGGTGGATTTATCGATTGGTTGGGATATCCTTTTTGTAAAGGGAGACTGTTTGAACATTTGGAGATGGATTTGGGACAATATGATCAAAGTGATAAAATTTTCTGGGCTTCCGGCGCTGCATTCACAATTAAAAGAGAGTTGTTTTTGGAAATGGGTGGTTTTGATGAGAAATTTCAATTTCACATGGAAGAGATTGATCTGAGCTGGAGAGCTCATAGATTGGGGAAAAGTATTTATTATAGCCCAAAAAGTGTTGTTTATCACCTTGGTGCCGGTTCACTCTCTGAATCATCTGCTCTAAAAACATATTATAATTATCGCAATAGCCTGTTCATGCTCACCAAAAACATCGAAAAATATCTGCTACTAAAAATTATTTTCAGATTAACACTGGATGGATTTGCCGGAATACGCTTTCTTTTCAAAGGACTGCCAAAGCATACAGTTGCAATTTTAAAGGCCCATTTCTCCTACTATTCCAATTTAAAAGATGTCCTGAAATCGAGAAAAAGTTTGAAAAAAATACAATCCATGTCTCAATACAGAGATTTAATCTATCCAAAATTAATTCTGATGGACTATTTTATAAAACAGAAAAAAACCTTTAATGAACTGATAAATTTTCCTAACAACAGATAACTTATATCTATTAACAGGAAGCAAAGTTTATAATAATCTGTAAACTGAACGGAAAGCCAGAACAGGTAGTTACCAAAAAGATAATTACCATATTTCATTGTCCTGATTGATAAAGAGTGGTTTTTAGGTCAAAAATGGAGTATTTCCTACATAGAAAGCATCAAATATGGGGCACATTAAGATCTACGACGTGATAATTGCCGGAGCCGGAGCATCCGGTCTTTCACTTTTATGGTACCTCCTCCATTCTAAAACTCTTGAACAAAAGACGATATTATTGATTGATAAAGATCTCTCACCAAAAGATGATAAAACATGGTGTTTTTGGGATCAGGGCACTTTCCCAATGGATAATATCTACCACCACACCTGGAGAAATTTACAGGTAAATGCAAACTCCGAATCGTTTAAGGAGGAATTAAACCTCTATAAATATCATTGCATTCGGAGCTTTGATTACGCTGATAAGATTCTAACCATGGCTAAAGCCAGCCAAAGAGTCGAATTTATTGAAACAGAGATTGTGAATTTTAGTCATGATCAAAACATGGGTATTATTTCCACTAAAATTGGAGATTTTAAAGCTGATACTATTTTCCAAAGTGCCTTGAAACCCCGTGACTTTCAAGAATCAAGAGTTGATATATCCATGTTTCAACACTTCTTAGGTTGGGAAATAGAGATTGAAAAGGATCTTTTTGATCCTGAAACAGCACTTTTTATGGATTTTGATGTAAATCAAGATCATGGATTCACCTTTATGTATGAACTGCCATTCAGCAAGAAAAGTGCTCTGTTTGAATACACTCTTTTTTCACCGGATATTCTAAATGATTCAGAGTATGAATATGGAATTCAAACGTACCTCAAAAATAAGTATGGTCTCAACAGTACAGATTTTAAAATCGTCAGGAAGGAAAAAGGCGCCATACCGATGGAAGATAGGCAGTACAACAATTGGTACTGTCCGCATGTAATGAATATAGGTACTGTGGGTGGCCTTACAAAACCGACTACAGGGTACACATTTAAGCGAATACATGAGAGATGTCAGATGATTATTAATGCATTGGAGAGTAACAAACCTATTCCTAACCTTCCGCCCTCCTCATATCGTTTTAGAGTCTATGACATGATGCTGCTGAATATTATAGCAACAGATACCGATACATCAATACGTATCTTTTATGACCTTTTTAGAAGGAACAAATTTGATCGAATTCTTCAATTCCTTGAAGAAAAAACGGCATTCCATCAGGAGTTAGCTATATTCTCGACGGTCCCGTCTACCCCCTTTTTAAAATCAATCTTCAACATGAAGCATAGAATTTTTACAGGTGCTTGACATGTATCGAATGTATGATGAGAAAAATAGCATACAATCATGATAATGTGTTTTTGTTTGAGAAATAGTAGATAATCCATCAAAAAAATAACCCGTTGAGAGATCTTCCCAACGGGTTATTGCATTTTGTAAATTAACCGGCATCATTGTCTGGCTTTTGTTCTTAAGAGCAGCCTGTCGTTGATCCACAGGTCATGCATTTTAAGCAAGTCCCATTACGGATCATTGTCATGCTGCCGCATTCGGGGCACGAGTCGCCTGTATATCCAAGTTGTTTTGCACGATCGTAATCACTGTCACTGGAACTCATTTTTACTGCCTGACTCCCGACTGTGTTTACTGATTCAGTAATTGGATTCTCTTTTTTCTTTAATTCAATCTTCAACTGTTCAGTATGAACATTATCATCTGATGGTTTCATTTTTCTGAGCAGTATATCTTCAGGTGCAACATGAGCCAAGTCATCACGTCCAAGATATGTGACAGCTAACTCTCGGAAAATGTAATCAATGATGGAGGTTGTCATTTTAACATGAGGGCTTCCATTTACCATACCGCTCGGTTCAAATTTTGTGAAAACAAATGCATCCACAAACTCCTCTAGAGGCACGCCGTGTTGAAGTCCCAGAGAGATTGCAATGGCAAAACAGTTCATTAAACTTCTGAATGCGGCACCTTCACGATGCATATCGATAAAAATTTCACCCAGTTGTCTATTCTCATACTCGCCGGTGCGGAGATAGACACTCTGTCCGCCAATTTTTACTTTTTGTGTATACCCTCCCCTTCTGAAAGGTAATCGTTGTCTTCTGGCAACATATTTGTGAATAATTTTCTCAGCAATTTTCACAACCTGGTCTTGTGCCGCCAATACATCATCATCCTCATCTTCAAGCTCTTCGAGCACATCACTCATTGAGTTGAGTGGTTGGCTCAATTTAGAACCGTCTCTGTAGAGTGCATTTGCTTTCAGCATTTTTTTCCATGATAGCATGTAAGCATCTTTAAAATCCTCTACAGTCGCTTCATTCGGAAGGTTGATCGTTTTGGAGATGGCTCCGGATATAAAGGGTTGTGCAGCAGCCATCATGTTAATGTGACCTTCAGCAGAGATGTATCGGGTTCCTGTTCGTCCGCAACGATTCGCACAATCAAAGACCGGTAGATGTTCATCTTTGATATGTGGAGCACCCTCTACTGTCATTGTTCCGCAAACATAATCATTTGCATCCTGTATTTCTTCATTACTGAAACCAAGGAATCGTAACATATCAAAACTAAAGTCTGATAGTTGTTCTTCCGGTATTCCCAAAGTTTTTGTACAGAATTCTTCCCCTAGTGTCCAGTGATTAAATGCAAACTTAATATCAAAACTGCCTGCTAAAGAACTATTGATAGCTTCCAATTTATCCTTGGTAAAGCCCTTATCTTTGAGTGTCTCCATGTTTATATGAGGGCAATCTTCCAGTGTAGCCGTTCCTTTTGCATGAAGGATAATTTCCTGAATATCTTTTTTATTGTAACCCAGGTTTTTAAGTGCAAGAGGTACACATTGATTGATAATCTTGAAATAACCTCCACCGGCCAGTTTTTTGAATTTGACCAACGCAAAATCGGGTTCAATACCGGTTGTATCACAATCCATTACCAATCCGATGGTACCTGTTGGTGCAATTACGGTTACTTGCGCATTTCTGTAACCATACTTTTCACCTAACTTCAGCGCATCATCAGAATCTTTTTGGGCTGCTTTTAATAGATATTTAGGACAGTACTCTTCACTAATACCCATCGGAGCTATGGTTAACTCCTCATACTCTTCATCGGGTACGGAATAAGCAGCTCTTCTGTGATTTCTAATCACTTTGAGCATATGTTTTTTATTTCGTTCGTACCCACCAAATGTGCCGAGTTCTTTGGCCATTTCTGCACTTGTAGCATACGCTTTCATGTGCATAATGGATGTAAGTGCCCCGGCAATTGCACATCCTTCCGGACTGTCATAAGGAACTCCCTGCACCATCAGTGCTGCACCAATATTTGCATATCCAAGTCCCAATGTTCGGTATTCATAGGATAATTCCGCAATCTCTTTGGATGGGAATTGAGCCATTAGTACAGAAATTTCAAGTACGGTTGTCCACATACGCGAAGCGTGACGAATGGCCTCAACATCAAACTCACTGCAAACATCATCTTTGAAAAATTTCATCAGGTTCAGTGATGCTAAATTGCATGCTGTGTTATCCAGGAACATATATTCAGAGCATGGATTACTTGCTTTAATTTCATCATCAGCCGGACAGGTATGCCACTCATTAATGGTATCATGATATTGAGTTCCCGGATCGGCACAAGACCATGCAGCGTAACTGATTTGATCCCACAAATCATTTGCTTTCATCGTTTTCATTGGAACCGGATCTCGTCCCTCTTCACGTGCTTTTCTTTTTTCAATACGGCCTAGCAGATTCCAATCTTTATCATCAATAACAGCTTTCATAAAACTGTTGGGAATTCGAACTGAATTATTTGAATTCTGACCACTTACGGTCATGTATGCTTCAGAATTCCAGTCGGTATCATATGCATCAAATTCGATATCTGTAAATCCTTGAGCTGCGAGTTGAATTACACGTTCAATATAGTTGAGTGGAACCTGGTCAACTTTTGCCTTTCGAATTGATTGCCCGAGTTCTTTATTCTTCAACGGATCTCTGCTGACCGCTCCGTTAAACGATTTACCATCTATCTGTACGGGCTTCGAACAGAGACTCATGATGTTTTTGAGATGCTTTTGAGTAATTTTAGAACCCGCAACAATAGCGGCAACTTTCTGTTCTTCTCTTACTTTCCAGTTGATATACTCCTCAATATCGGGATGATCTAAATCCAGTGTTACCATCTTAGCCGCTCGACGAGTTGTTCCACCCGATTTAATAGCTCCTGCTGCCCGATCCCCTATTTTCAGAAAACTCATCAATCCGGACGATTTTCCACCTCCACTCAGTTTCTCACCTGAACCACGTAGATCAGAAAAGTTTGAACCGGTTCCTGACCCGTACTTAAAGAGACGAGCCTCTCGAACCCAAAGATCCATGATTCCGCCTTCATTCACCAGATCATCATTGACACTTTGAATAAAACAGGCATGTGGTTGCGGATGTGTATAAGCATCTTTGGATTTCGTGAGCTTTCCTGTTTTTGCATCCACATAATAGTGACCCTGAGCCGGTCCATTGATTCCATATGCCCAATGAAGACCCGTATTGAACCACTGGGGACTATTTGGAGCTGCCATTTGATTGGCAAGCATATAACACATCTCATCGTAGAACACTTTTGCTTCTACTTCAGAATTAAAATAGTCGTGCTTCCATCCCCAATAGGTCCAGCACCCTGCAAGACGGTGAAAAACCTGCCGGCTGTCAATTTCATGTGTATACTGATCTTCCTCTTCAAGTTTATTCAGCTCTTTTTTATTCTCTTCAGAACGCTGAAGCCAGGTGGGGACACCCTCTTCCTTAATTTTTTTCAGCTTCACCGGTATACCTGCTTTCCGAAAATATTTCTGTGCTATAATATCGGTTGCAACTTGAGACCATGTCGATGGTACAACAACATTTTCCATCTCAAATATTTTAGACCCGTTCGGATTTTTTATCTCTGAAAGTCTCTTCTCAAATTTGATACTATCATAAGGTGTTTTCGAATCTGCTTTGGTAAAAAGTCGGCTAAATTTCATAAATGTCTCCGGTGCGGTTAAAAAATAAATGTGCTAAACAAAAGGGTTTTGATTGAGATGATACTGATGGTTAGCCCAAAAAAAATACGGAAGTAATAACGGTTGGACTCTGTTCCTATTAAACAACAAATAATCTGTAGTTCAATTCTCTATATGCCATGCAATATATTTGAGTGAAGCGGAGACAGCAAGAAAAAAATCAACTACTTTTCCACAAAAACCGATAGTTATCCACAATTAGAATTAATGACTGTAAGATACCAAAGTCAGTTTAAGTAGTAACTCAATGTGATCATGTAATTTTTACTATATTTTTAGCTGGATATATAAATATAATTCTTAAATGTTAATAATAATTACCGTTTCTAATGATCAGGAAGCTATTATTAAAGTTACTCACAGCGTAAAAAGTTATCCACATTGAAAATATTGACTGAAATAAATTTCAAATTATTATTTTATAATTTGTATATATACATTTTTTAATACTTTATATATCAATTATAAAAGTCATTTTATGATATTATCATAGAACATTTAAAATACTATTTAAATACCTACTTATTAAGAGATAAGTCGTGCTATTAATCCAGAATCATTAAGTCAATACTATCGATTTACCTGCCGGATAGAGAAAGAAGGTTGCTTTATAAACTATTTTTGGGATCAAATGTTACTCCCTTATCCTTGTTCCCCAGCTAAAGTTTCTTCAATAATACGTTGCTGAATATCATGGGGTACCTGGCCATATTCGTGAAAGCTTCTTGTGAATGTAGCACTCCCCTGTGTTATCGATTTGAGACGAGTCGTATATTGGTCCAGTTCCTGAAGTGGTACAATTGCCCGTATTTTTTGGAATGTACCCTCAGAATCCATTCCTAAAATCTGTCCCCTGCGAGAACTTAAATCACTCATCACGTCCCCCATATAAGCAGCCGGCAGAGTGACCTCAATTTCATACAGAGGCTCCATAAGCTGAGGTGCTGCATTATGAAATCCATCCTTGAAAGCCATCAATGCGGCAGTTTTGAATGCAGCCTCATTAGAGTCAACAGAGTGCATGGATCCATCATAAACGGAAACTCGAATATCTCTTGCTCTGCATCCGCTTAATGGTCCGTTCGACATTTTTTCCATCACTCCTTTTAAAATCGCAGGCATATACCGGTTGTCAATCACTCCACCCACGATGCAGTTTTGAAAAACTAGTGTCCCACCCCAATCCAACTCAATTTTATCAATATTACGAACATTTAAGTCATCCCGATCAGGCATACCCTCCTCCCAGGGTTCAATAGAGAGATAGACTTCCGCAAATTGTCCGGCTCCTCCACTCTGCTTCTTATGTTTGTAGTGAGTGTCTACTCGTTTAGTAATGGTTTCACGATAGGGTATTTTCGGTTTGATAAAGTCAACATCGAGATTAAACCTCTCTTTTAACTCGAACAGTGTTATACTCAGATGTTCTTCTCCTAAACCATGAAGGATTGTTTGTTGCAACTCCTGACTGTGTTCTACTGTTAGTGATGGATCTTCTTTTTGGATCTGATGCAAGGCAGAGCCTAATTTATCCTCATCCCCCTCTTTTTTTAACTTAACTGCAACCCTCATTGTAGTGTTTGGGTAATTGAGTTCTTTAAACTCTACCGTTTCACCCTTTAACCGGGCTGTATCACCAGAATGCAGATCTTTTAATTTTACTGCAACAGCAAGGTCTCCGGCCATAACTTCACTAACCTCTGTGCGTTTTGAACCCTGCGGTATAAAGAGTGAACCGACTCTCATACTATCCAGTGTCCTGCTGTTTTCAAGATCAATTCCGGGCTTAATAATACCACCGGTTGCTTTAAAAAAGGTAAGATCTCCTACATGGTTTTCTGATGCTGTTTTAAATACATGAAAGGATGCTTTCCCTTCGCTATCGACTTCAAATGAATCACCGTTTTTTAATTTCATATCTCTTTCAAGAGGTGAAGGAGCTACATTCCCAAGAAATCCCATGATCCTTCCCGAACCTGCATTTCTTGAAGCACTTGTGCAAAACACCGGGAAGATATCTCTGTTCATTAAACTCATCTGTAATCCATCTCTCATTTGATACTCATCCAATTCACCATTTTCAAAGTAAAGATCCAGAAGGGTTTCATCGTTTTCTGCAATTAATTCAACAAGTTCATTATGTAACAGTTCTGCCTGTGCCTGATGGGATTCAGGAATGGGTAGTTTATCAGGTCGGCCACCCGCTTCAGGGAATTCATACATGGTCATTTTTAGAACATCAATGATTGCATGAAATTCCTCTCCTTCACTATACGGATACTGTACAATGGCAACAGAGCGACCAAATCTCTCTTTTGCCATATCCATACTATTTTGAAAATTTGAGTTCACACTATCCAGCTTATTCACAACAATAATGGAAGGCAATCCCTCTTTTTCTGCAGCATCCCAAAATGTCTCAGTCCCAATTTCGACTCCGGATTCACTATTTAATACAAACATAGCAACATCTGAAACTGAGAACGCCTCTGTTATCTGCCCAAAAAAATCTGTACTGCCCGGCGTATCAAATAGATTGATTTTTGTTCCTCTCCAATCCAGATGCAGTAATGAACCATAAATGGATTTTTGCTTCTCCTTTTCAATTTCATGGTAATCTGAGATACTATTTTTAGATTCAGTAGAACCTCTTTTTCTGATTGTTCCAGATTCAAATAACATCGTCTCAGCCAGTGTAGTTTTACCGGAACCTATATGTCCAACAATGGCCACATTTCTGATTCTGTTTGATTCATATACTTTCATCTCATCTCCATTTTTAAATATTCAATCTATTTCGAATGGAAAGCTATAGTTGGTATATCGTTAGCTTGTTACCGGCCCGGTACAGAATGTTTCGGTACTCCATCGAAACTCGATATTGTTTGCTCCTAACTCAATTCTACTCTTCAACAATACTCTATCAATAGATTAAAAATGAAAAACCATCATATAAAATCATAACTTATTTTTGTTTTATTATCATTTTTTTAGACTATCAAAAGAAAGAGATTTGAATCCTATATGAAAAAAATATTGCTTCTACAGACCGGCGGCACTATATCGATGCATTTTGAAAAAGGAATTACGGAATTGAACCCGGATAAATGGAGCAGTGTTCTCTATGATGAAATGCCTGAACTTCAACAGATTGCTGATATAACAGTTCAGAATGTATTTTTTGAAGACAGCTCAGATATCAATTTAACCCATTGGGTTGAACTTGCCACAATCATTGCTAATTCTATGGACAATTTTGACGGTTTTGTCATTCTTCACGGAACCGACACCATGGCTTATACAGCTTCTGCTCTTTCCTTTTCATTGAGAAATCTCAAAAAGCCAATTATACTCACTGGAAGTCAGGTTCCAATGAGCAATATCAGGAGTGATGCCAGGAGAAATCTTGTTAATGCTGTAGAACTGGCAACTTGTACTATAAACGAGGTTGCAATCTGTTTTAATGATCACCTTTTCCGGGGTAACAGGTGTACAAAAATGAGTATAAATGATTTTGATGCCTTTACTTCACCCAACTTCCCCGCTCTGGCTGATATAGGTATAAAAATCAATATTTCATCTACAGGAACCCTGAAAACAGAGATGGCTTTTCAATCTCTGCCCCTGTTTAATGATGCCATACATCTAATCAAAATTTACCCGAGTTTAAATCCTGAATTACTAGAACACCTGAATTTAAACCGTGCAAAAGCAATCATCATTGAAGCCTATGGCATCGGAAATATCCCCATCAAAGGTCAATACAGCCTCCTTCCATTTGTGGAAAAATGCATTGATCAGAATTGTCATGTCATTATCACTTCACAAGTTGCTTACGATTCTGTTGATCTGAATGTCTATGAAAGCGGACGCATTCTTTCAAAAATGGGCTGTTTAAGTGCAGGTGAAATGACAATGGAAGCGACATTAACAAAAACGATGCATCTTATCCACCTTACAGAAACAAGGGGAGATTTCGATCAATTGTTCTTGAAAAATCTATCCGGAGAACGGAATTGATTGGTTTTCTATTTAAGGAGATCTCGACTTTGTCCAGGCTAAAAGCGTCGGAACTGCTCGAACTGCCGATCTATTTTATTATATAAAAACAACTTAACTACGTCACAACGAGGAGCAGAGGAGCAGAGCGTGTCGAGGTGCAGAGGAGCAGAGCGTGTCGAGATGTCCTCGCCATGACAGAGATTTAGGATTATTGTTTTAAAACTATAAATTAGAACCATCAATCCCACATAAGATTACAGTCACTATGTATTTTGTATTTGATGTTGAAACCATTCCGGATTTTGAATTTGTCAGACTAACATTAGATGACGCAGACTCTGATGAAGATGAACTCTTGATCAAAGCCGGTGAGAAAATAGCTCGAAACCAGAGTGGGTTTTTACCCCCTATGTATCATAGGATGATATCATGGGTGGGATTGTGGGTCGAAAATACAGGCAAACCTGCTCAAAAAGTATCCTGGAACGGAGAAGATGAAGCAGAGGGACTTAATCAGCTTTTCAAGGCTCTATTGACGTACAAAGACTTTGGTCTGATACATCACAACGGTCGGGGTTTTGATCTGCCATTATTGACATATCGGGCAATGAAGCACAATCTTCAGATGCCACATCGATTAAATCATTACGATATTAGATATCGCTTCAGCAAGGTAAATGTTGATTTAATGGATGAATTTAGCAATTACGGGGCCAGTTCATACCCTAAACTAAAACATTTGGGTCAACTGATTGGTGTTCCTTTCAAACAAACTGCTGAAGGAAATCAAGTACTTGAAATGTATAGACGCGGTCAGTTGAAAAGTATTGAACACTACTGTTATGAAGATGTAATTGCTACATACATCGTCTGGCTGCGTTTGAAGTTTACGATTGGAGAAATTAACGAAGAGATCTACTCAAATCTGAATAATCGTGCACTAAACAAGCTGAAAGAGATTCAGAGTCACACTCCTGAAAGTGATTAGATCCTTGAAGATTTACTCCTTCTTAATAGTTTTGCACCACTGCAATCACTTTTGCTAAATCTTCATCATCCACTTGAAAATGGAAAGTGGCACGGATTGTTTTAGGTCCAAATGGAATCATATGAACGCCTTGCCCTGAAAAATGATCCAATACTTTAGTCGCACTCCCCTCCTTTACGTCAAACAGTACAATATTTGTATGTATAGATTTGGAATCGATGGTAAATGCAGGATTTTCAGAAATAATTGAGGCCAATTCTTTAGCTCTTCGATGATCTTCAGATATAAGTGGGTAATGATTATGGTAACCGTATTCAGCAGCAGCAGCCAACAGTCCCGTCTGTCGCATTCCTCCACCCCACATTTTTCGAATTCGTCTGGCTGCCATTACTGTTTTTTCATCTGATAACAGCATTGAACCGACCGGAGCTCCTAATCCTTTGCTGAAGCAAATGGAGATTGTATCCGCGATGGATCCAAAAAATTCAGCTTCGATTCCTGATGCAACCATCGCATTCCAGATGCGCGCTCCATCCAAATGAACGGCAATATCATGCTGAGAAGCCAGATTACTAATTTCAATCAACTCTTCTTTCGTGTAATAAGCACCACCTCCCTTGTTTGTACTGTTCTCAAGAGCGATTACCCTTGTCAACGGATCCCATTCATGTTGAGTTCGAATCGCCGGTTCTATTAAATCTTTAGATAGTTTACCATTTACACCTTTGATGGGTCTCAACTGAATGGATGAGAGGTGTGCCGCGGCTCCGGTTTCATAATTAAACACATGACCCAGTTCGTCAATAATCACCTCATCTCCGGGATCTGTTAACAGATGAAGGCCGAGTTGATTGCTCATGGTGCCACTTGGAACAAAAAGACCTGCATCCATGCCGAATAACTCTGCCATTTCTAACTGAAACCGATTAACGGTTGGATCTTCAGCAAATACGTCATCGCCAACAACAACTTCACTCATCGCTTTTAACATTCCGGGAGTCGGTTTTGTTACAGTATCACTGCGTAAATCTATCATATATGTCTATCCAATAATTATTTTATAAAAGGTTCTATTGCTGTCCAAGTAAACTGTTTAGTGATCCGTTCGATGGTCTGTATCGGCGTCATGGCTGGCCCCACTGTGATAATTTTGGCAGGATTGCGAGGCGTGCGTGTCATTCCGAGTTGGTTCAGGTTCTCAGAGGCCGGGTTTTTATCAGCCATTTTTTTACAGCGTGTCAATCTCACCCTCAGTTGCTTCATTCTCTGAAGCATTTCCTTCATCTTTAGAAATTTTCAGATCATCTTCTGCTTCTTCTGATTCATTAGTTTTGTTTTTCATAATATTCCCTTTTGGCAGCTAAAAACCAATTCGAATGTGTATTTGTAAACAAAATATTTATCACATTATCTACTCTCCTCCTTAGAAAAAAAGAAACCATATACTCTACACATTTACGTTTTCGATTGGGCTTTTCACATTTTTGAGTGTCCGGGATGAAACATGTGTATAAATTTGGGTAGTAGAGATGTGTTTATGCCCTAATAGTTCCTGAATGAACCTTGTATCTGTACCATTATCCAATAAATGATTACCCACGGTTAACAAACGAGTCTTTGCAGGCAGTATTCTCATATATTCAAGAATGCCTGAAAGACGGCCTTCTTTATTCGAACTCATAGCCTACGAAGATTTGAAATTTCTAGCGAACGAGAATATTCCTATCTTAAGTGTAGCTCATCTCAAATCTCAGGGTTTTGACATAACTGCCATTGGACTCGACAATCCTAGTATTTCTGATGAACAAGTTATGAAAATAGCTATTACCGAAGAGCGTACCATTATTACATACGATAGTGATTATGGTGTGCCCCCCCCCCTAAAAACTGGGCCATTCTAAAATAGAGTTTTCGGGCAGTTTTGTTACATTTCACCATAACTAATCACCATAACTAATCACCATAACTAATCACCATAACTAATCACCATAATATGACTGCTAAAGAATTTATTGAAACTTTAAAAATAATCAGTCAGGATTATTCGGGAGAAATTCCTAAAAGGGAGATATTTTCTTTAGCAAAAGAATATCAGCAAATTCCAGTATTTGAGGTTGTAAAATTGCTAAAAGATAAAAATGACAATCATCGACTTGGAGCAGTTTCTATTTTAGATTGGAAAGCCCGAAATAAGAAAACTTCAAAAGAAGAAAAGAAAGAAATATACCAGGCGTATATTAACTATCATAAATGGATTGACAATTGGGGTTTGGTAGACAGGGCCGCACCTTATGTAGTTGGAGGTTATTTACACGACAAAGACAAAAAACCATTATACGATTTGGCAAAATCCAAGAATCCAATGGAGCGTAGAACTGCAATTGTAAGCTCTTACTATTTTATAAGAAAAAATGAAGTGGAAGACACATTTAAAATTGCAGAAATTCTCGTAAACGACAAAGACGAATATGTCCAAAAAGCTGTTGGAAGTTGGATTAGAGAAGCAGGAAAAAAAGACAAAGAGAAATTAAAGGATTTTCTTAATAAATACGCTACTGAAATGCCAAGAATCACACTTCGATACGCAATTGAGAAATTTGACAAGGAATCGAAAGAATATTACTTGAATTTGAAAAAACAGGCGGAAAAAGCCAGTAGGTAACACCGTGTATAGTTAATGGCTAGTTAAAGCTTACTTACGAAAGTACTCACGGACTTTCTCTCTGTGATTTTCTGCTAACTTTAGTGCTTAAAACACGCCATAAATAGCAGTACCCTGGTATTAGGTTCTGGACTGCTTGAAAGAGTCACGTGGGTGACCGGAAATGATTCATAAATAAATACAGAAATAGAAAATTTAGTAGGAAATACATACGGACTAATTCATTTAATGTCGGCAATATCTGCTCTGATTACGGGAACCTTAGTTCTTAGTATGAAAAAAGGATCAAAAAGACATAAGCAAATTGGCTATACTTATGTTATAAGTATGGCTGTTTTACTGGTCACATCATTTATGATTTATCGACTATTTAATGGGTGGGGAATTTTTCATTATGCCGCAGCTTTCAGCCTTATAGTTCTTTTATTAGGTATGATCCCCATTTGGACTAAAAAACCAGCAAACAACTGGAAATATCGACACTTTAATTTTATGTATTGGTCTGTAATAGGGCTTTATGCTGCATTTGCAGCAGAGGTACTAACAAGAATTCCTGAAACTCCTTTTTTTGGAATGGTTGGTATCGCAACAGGAGTAATAACGATAATTGGTGCTATATTTTTAAGAAAAAATCAAGCAAAATGGGCGAAAATATTTGCAATAGAAAAATGAAATCTGCCTATTTAACTGGGGAACTTTTTTGGGTACAATTATCGTATTGGCACAAGCATGAGTAAAAATAAAAATGTTACCTTTGGTTGGGCTGTCAAAAACATCATCTGGCCAAGAAGAAAAACCCTCTTTATCGGCCTCCTACTAATCATTATAAGTAGACCTGCAGGCTTGGTACTTCCGGCAGCCACCAAATATCTTTTGGATGACGCTGTTCCCAACAAAGACTTTGAGCTGCTTAAACTCATTGTTATTGTCATTGTAATCTCGCTGGTAGTGCAGGCAGTTTCTTCTTTTTTACTGACCCGAATCTTGAGTGTAGAAGCTCAATTTCTCATTTCAGAATTGAGAGTAAAAGTGCAAAAAAAAATTCTCTCACTACCGATCAACTTCTTTGATAACAATAAATCTGGAGCCTTAGTCTCCAGAATCATGACCGACGTGGAAGGGGTTAGAAATCTTGTAGGTTCTGGACTCGTTCAATTGATTGGTGGAAGCATTACTTCCATTCTTGCTTTAATCCTGTTACTCCAAATCAGTCCAACTATGACCATCTTCACGTTAATTCCTGTTGGATTGTTTGCCATCATTGCATTGAAGGCTTTTGGTAGGATAAGACCCATATTCAGAGAGCGTGGAAAATTGAATGCGGAAGTAACTGGTCGCTTAACTGAAACACTTAACGGTGTGCGTGTTATCAAAGGATTTAATGCCGAAGCATCAGAGAACAGCACGTTTGAAGCAGGAGTTAGAAGATTATTTGAAAATGTGAAATCCAGTTTAACAGCCACTGCCTTTGTTACCAGTTCAGGAACTTTTCTTATTGGCTTAGCCAGTGCCGGCATTCTCGCAATGGGTGGATACTACATGATTGAGGATAATCTAACTGCAGGGGAATTGATTGCTTTTATATCATTACTTGCATTTATGATTGCCCCAATTGTTCAGATGAGCAATATAGGAAGTCAATTAACTGAGGCATTTGCTGGGCTTGACCGGACAGAAGAAATTATGAAAATGGATCCTGAAGATTTGACCGAGGAACGCCCTATCATACTCGAAAAAGTAGAAGGGAACATAGAGTTTAACAATGTCTCCTTTGCGTATGAAAAAGATAAAGAAGTTTTGAAAGAGATCTCCTTCAAAGCACCTACAGGTTCGGTTACTGCTTTAGTTGGAAGCTCAGGTTCTGGTAAATCCACTACCGCAAGCTTGGCAGCTACGTTCCTTATTCCAAGAAAAGGATTGATTACCATAGATGGTCAAGACATTTCTAAAGTAAACCTATCAAGCTATCGAAAACATTTGGGCGTGGTACTTCAAGATGATTTCCTATTTGAAGGAACCATCAGGGAAAACATACTTTTTCCTCGACCTGATGCTACCGAATCAGAATTGCAAGATGCAGTAACAGGAGCTTATGTAAATGAGTTTACCGACCGTTTTGAAGACGGACTAGAAACAGTGATTGGAGAGCGTGGAGTAAAATTATCGGGTGGACAAAAGCAACGAATCTCTATTGCAAGAGCATTACTCGCTAATCCCAAAGTGATCATTCTGGATGAAGCTACATCCAATTTGGATACCGAAAGTGAAACCTATATTCAGAAAAGTCTGGATGGTTTGATGAAAAACCGAACTACCTTTGTGATTGCCCACAGACTGAGCACCATTCGAAAAGCTGATCAGATATTGGTGATAGAAGATGGCCAGATTGTGGAACGTGGCACACATGATGAACTGATTGCCAAAGAAGGTAGATACTTTGAACTGTACACGTATCAAAGTAGGATTTAGAAAGGTTTGATGATGCTATTGTGGCAGTGAATTCAGCTAATTTTCTCTCTATGGAGCAAAAAGAAGATACCTTTTATAACAATGCTGCAAGATTTTTAGAATTAACCGATGAAGAAATTAAAAAGCATCAAAATCAATAAAATTCAGCCCTAAACACCGTATATAAAAATAATGGTTAAACACTAATATATATCATATTTCAAAAGTCTAAGGTAATTACCAAACTACCTACATTCCTGTTTTCCGAAAATCCTACATCCTTATTTTCTGAAAAACAAGCATTGTTAATTTCCGATCACACTCATTCACAAGGACAGGCTCTTACGATATGGGCAAGCATACTCACATTAACTACTTATTATTAATGTTTTAGAAAAAGGTGAAACCGTTCAATGGTTTACTTATTGTGAACAAAGAATCCTTCACCTGTTTTATCCCCTAATTTTCCGGCATCGACCATTTTAACCAAAAGTGGGCAAGGCCTGTATTTAGGATCTTTGAAGCCATCATGCAATACATTCAGGATATCCAAACAGACATCCAATCCGATAAAGTCAGCAAGTCGCAATGGCCCCATTGGATGAGCCATACCCAATTTCATCACCTCATCCACAGCTTCAGCTGTAGCCACACCTTCAAAAACGGTGAATATTGCCTCATTGATCATCGGCATCAATACACGATTTGATACAAATCCCGGTGAGTCATTAGCCGAAACCGGAGTTTTGCCTAATTTTTCAGACAGTGCCATGATGGTTTTTGTTACTTCGGCCGCCGTTTTAAGTCCATTTATGACTTCAACAAGCTTCATTACCGGTACCGGATTAAAAAAGTGCATTCCAATAAATTTTTCGGGTCGATCGGTTTGAGCTGCCAACTTTGTAATGGATATAGATGAGGTGTTACTGGCAAAGATCGTATGGTCCGGGGCGTATTGACCTGCCACTGAAAATATGGACTTCTTCAGATCAAAGTTTTCAGGAACAGCTTCTACGACCAGATCCATATCCTTTACACTACTCTTCAAGTCGAGAGAAATATGAATGTTTGCAAGTGTTTCTTTTTTATCGCTTTGAGTAATTTTCTCCTTACTCAGCATTCTATCCAGGTTTTTTTCAATTGTTGTAATAGCCCGATCTGCAAATTCTTGTTTTGTTTCAATCAGTGTTACCCGGTAACTGTTTTGAGCAAATAGATGGACAATTCCATTTCCCATGGTTCCCCCTCCAACAACTGCAATCTTTTTTATTTTATTCATTGATGCCCCAAATTATTCTTAGAAATATCATTACTTTCTGATGATCGTTTATCTGTGTAAATATCCTATTTTAGGTTTAAGATATTAATTTATTAGACTCATATTGTGGTTTCTATTCAATTCACTTTAATTTAGGTAATCATTTTATTCTCAATTTGTACTCATGTCTTCATTGACAACTCTTTATCTATCTGAATGAATAAAATTATCAAATTTCTCATTTTTATTTTTTTATTTCTAACCGGGATCGCTGTATTGGGAATCTATTGGACGTTATTTAACCCCCTTCCCTCCTATCAGGCAATCATTACAACGGATGGAATTAACGAAGAAGTGGATCTGCATTGGGACCCATATGGCACACCGGCAATCTATGCAAACAGTGAGCCGGATCTATATTTTGCCGTGGGATATGTTCATGCTCAGGAGAGATTGTGGCAAATGACACTATCACAAATTGCCGCAGAAGGCCGTTTTGCAGAGTTTTTTGGGAAAGAGATGCTCTCCTATGATATTCATCAACGTACAATCGGTTTTTGGGAAACGGCCCAACGTATTGAAGCAGAATCATCAGATGAACTATTACAGATTCTACAGCACTATTCGGATGGCGTTAATGCATTTATTGAAAGTCATTCAAACTCGTTACCTATTGAGTTCTCACTTCTGGATCTTAAACCGATAGAGTGGACTCCCACACATACGATTGCGATTTCACGATTAATGTCTTGGGACCAGAATCAACACTGGTGGAGTGAGTTAAGTTATGCATACCTACAGGAGGTTCTTGAACCCGGTCAATTCAGACAACTTATTCCAGTTTATAGTGATAGTGATCCAATAATGTACGACTCAAATCAAAATGTAGGTGCAGCAGAATCTACACTTCCATTTCTCGAAAGTGAAGTGGCCCTAAGGTCAACACTTTCAAAACAGGGATTTCCTTTTGGAAGCAATGCATGGGCTGTAAGAGGTTCAAAAACAGCCTCCGGTAAACCTCTTTTGGCCGGAGATCCACATATGGGGTTAAGTATACCCGGTTTTTGGTTTGAACTAACATTACATACTCCGGATCATCACATTAGCGGAGCTTCTATTCCCGGATCGCCTTTCGTACTACTTGGCCAGAATAAACATATCGCTTGGTCTATGACCAATATCATGGCTGATGATACCGATTTTTTTGTTGAACAAATATCATCGGAGTCGCCTGACCAATATGTTGTGGACAGCTTAAGTAATCCGGTTTTATTAAACGATTTTGATGATCGAATTGAGTTAATTCAGATAAAAAATGGAGATGATCGATTGCATACTGTCCGAAGTACTCAAAACGGGCCTGTTATATCAGATATCCATCCGGCCGGTAATGAGCTTATTCAAGACAAAATTGTAACATTGCGATGGAAGGGGCATGAAGTAAGTCATGAACTTGAAGCTATTTACAAAATGAATCGTGCAAATAACCTGTCTGAATTTAGGGAAGCCGTTTCATTTTTTAAATCACCCGGTATGAATTTTATTTATGCAGATCATGAAGATAATATAGCCATATTTACAGGGGCCTCATTACCAATCAGGGATCACAATCCCTTAACGTTTCGTAATGGTTGGGATCCATCTTATCAATGGTCCGGTTCTATTCCCTTTGATGAGCTGCCGCATGTTATAAATCCGGACAAAGGTTATGTTTCTCATGCTAATAATAAACTACATAACAACAGTTACCCCTACTATATTTCAACTTTTTGGGAACCGGCATCACGTATTAGTCGTATCAACGAATGGCTTGAAGCCTCAGACAGTTTAACCGTTGAGTCCATGCAAGATTTGCAATACGATACCTACTCTCATCATGCTCGTGAAATCACTGAGATCATTATTCCAATTATCAGAGATGCAGATAATAGTGATCGAATGAGATCCGCAATTTCTTATCTCGAAAATTGGGATTATTATTTCAATCCCTCTTCAACTGCGGCCTCTATTTTTGATCTATTATTTATGAATTTATCTGATAACATGTTGCGAGATGACCTTGGAGATGAGGCCTATGAAACACTTATCCGTCTTGAGCACCTGCCTGTGATGATCGTATCAAATTTACTTCAGGATGATAGTTCATATTATATTGTAAATGATTCCTTACAGACCGAGTCCCAGTCAACTATTGTATTGACGAGTATGTTGGAGACATTAAATCAACTGGAAGAGCAATTTGGTCCGGAACCATTTCAATGGCGATGGGAAAATGTAAACACCCTCACACTACGTCCTCCGCTTCTGGGAGAAGTAGCGCTCGACCCTGAATCTTCATCAATGATCAAGATGATTGTCAATAATTTACTAAGTAAGGGGCCATTCCCCGCACGTGGCCATGGAATGACGGTTAATAAAGCTCAATACAGTTGGCATAGACCTTTTGATATGAACTTAGGACCATCAATTCGTCGAATCATTGACTTTTCAACTCCTGATCGAAGTTTATCTGTGCTACCAACCGGACAATCAGGACACCCTTTTTCTCCATATTATGGGGATCAAACCAACCTCTGGCTTGAAGGCCGATACAGAACTATCTATAATGACAGTACTTTTTTCCAACGGTCCAGTTTTCAAACGATGACTCTACAACCAAATTGATACATTAATTTTTTTAATCGATAACTATTAATAAGCCGATCATGATTGAATATTTAATTCGATTTAATTTTACATCAACTCTTTCTTCTGCAATACTTTTAGCACTTTTCTTAATAACTTTTATAGCCTGTCAGACTACTCAGCCGATAAATAATGAGGTAGAGAGCATTGAAATATTTATCGAAGATGTCAAGCTGAAAGATCAGGATCGGGATTCAATAGATAAATCCCTTAGAGATGCATCTATAGACTCTATACTGTCAACCTTGACAATAGAAGAGAAAATTGGCCAGCTATTTGCAATTCGCGCTTTTGGTGAATTTGAAAATGAAAAAGAATTAAGTGCATTGAGATTGGAACAACTTGTAAAGGATTATCAAATTGGTGGTATTCTTTTTTTTAGGGGTGATGTTACCAACCAGGCCTTGCTCAATAATCGCTTGCAAACAATGTCAAAATTACCACTCTGGATTTCACAGGACATGGAATTTGGCGCCGCAATGAGAGTTAATGGGGCAACAAGATTTACACCTGCCATGGGCATAGCAGCTACAACAAATCCTGAAAATGCCTATTTAGCCGGTTTGATCACTGCTCGGGAAGCCAAAGCTTTGGGTGTGAACCAGATTTTTGCACCTGTACTTGATGTAAATAATAATCCTGATAATCCGGTTATCAATGTTCGTTCCTATTCAGCTGACCCTGAAATTGTCTCTGAATATGCAACACAATTTATGTTAGGAGCAGAAAGTGTTGGTGTGTTAGCTACCGGCAAGCATTTTCCTGGTCATGGTGACACAAATGTCGATTCTCATTTGGCGCTTCCCACAATCACTCATGATTATGAAAGACTTAACTCATTGGAATTAGTACCCTTCCGACACGCTATCAATAGTGGAATAAGAAGTATAATGAGTGCACATATTTCATTTCCAAATATCAGTAGGAATATAGGCCTTCCGGGTACATTGGATGATTCTATTGTGCAGGATATTCTGATTGATTCATTGGGTTTTGATGGACTCATTGTCTCGGATGGACTTGAAATGAGAGGTATTGCAGATCACCATTCGCCGGGCGAAGCCGTCATCATGTCTCTTTTAGCCGGTGTCGATTTAATGCTGGTGAGTCCGGATGAGATTACAGCCATTAATGAATTAATAAAAGCTGTGGATTCCGGACGGATTAATGAAAAAAGACTGGATCACTCCGTCAGGAAAATCATTGCCCTTAAAATGGAAAATAATCTGTTTGAAAACAGATTAACAGATATCGATGCTCTTCACTCTCAGATAAATCGGCCTGAATATCAGGCAATTGCAGACAGAATCGGAAGAGAGTCTGTAACGTTATTAAAAAACGAAAAAAATATTATCCCCATTCGTGAACTGATTTATCCGGAAATAGTATTGATTGCTGTTTCAGACGGCAGCGGCCACCCCTCTGCTACACAATTAGCCAGAGAAGTACGTAGATATCACTCTAATGTGCGATTTCACTCTATAGATGATCGGACGAGTGCAGAAGAGTATCAGCTTCTGAAAAATGACGCAGAGAGAGCTCACATCATCGTAATCGGGTCATTTCTTTTGGTTCGTTCAAATTCTACTACTCAGATCCCTGAACGACAACTCAATTTGCTGAATGAAATATTGGCGGAAGACAAATCCAGTGTTTTAATGGCCTTTGGCAATCCCTATATCATTAAAGATTTGCCTGATATCGACGTACATTTGCTGGCCTGGTCATCCTCTTCTGATCAAGTAAGACAGTCGGTGCCGGCTCTTTTTGGAGCTTCAACCATTCAAGGCAGATTCCCTGGTTCCATACCGGGCATGTATGATTTGGGGGCTGGAATTTCAATTGAACAATCTGTTGTTCGTTTTGACAGACCCGAATCGGCTGGACTCATGATTGATTCATTGTTGAATATTGATACCATTATGCACGCCGCCATCAATGATTCCGTGTTTCCGGGCGGTGCGGTTGGTATTATGAAAAATGGAGCTCTTGTATGGCAAGAAACCTATGGATATCACGACTACCACAAAACACGAGCTGTAAGGAGTAACGATATTTTTGACCTCGCGTCTGTAACTAAAATCATGTCCACTACTTCTTCGATCATGTTATTGGTAGATAGTAATTTAATTTCACTTGATGACCCGATTGCCAAGTATATTAAAGAGTTTGATACCGACGATAAACAGGAAATAACCATACGCCATTTTTTACTGCATACCTCCGGTCTCCCGGCATATAAAATATATGTAGATCTGCTTAAAACACGATCCGAAATAGTGGATGCGGTTCGAAATGAACCCCTTGAAAATAAACCGGGTGAAAAATATGTCTACAGCGACCTTGGATTTATTTTGCTGGCTGAAATCGTTGAAATAGTAACCGGAAAAAGAGTGGATCAGTTTATCAGAGATGAATTATTTCACCCTATGGGAATGCACTCTACATGGTTTGATCCCCAAAACGCTACAACCAATTTAACTGAAAGAATTTTACCTACAGAAATTGACACCGTATATCAACGTGGCATTGTACGTGCAAAAGTTCACGATGAACGCGCCTATTTTATGGATGGCATTGCCGGGCACGCCGGACTATTTTCCTCCATACAAGACATCTCAAAATATGCTTATATGCTATTGAATAATGGATTTTATGGTGGACACCAATATCTATCACCTGAAATTATAGACTACTTTACCGGTCCTCGTTCAACGATTAATCATAGAGGTCTTGGATTTGATCGGAAAAGTGAAGGGTTTAGTACTGCCGGACAATTTACAGGGGATCATACCTTTGGACATTTAGGTTTTACCGGTACCAGTGTTTGGATGGATCCTGATGAAGATATTGCAATCATATTGTTAACGAATCGTACGTATCCGAACCGTAGTTATGGAAGGCGAATAGGTCAAATCAGAGCTCTGATTTCTGATGCAGTGATGAATAGTATTCAAAAATGAACAAAAAAAATGAATTATCAACCAGGAGTTACTCCCCATACTCCGATAAAAATGAGTCTTGTTATGTGGAAGGAGAGTCAGGACATTTGTATCCCGGGGTTAGGGTTGAAAATATATCCTATCCATTAACCATCTCTGCAATCAGGTCTGCGATCTGCAGTTGTTTGGCAAATGAAGACACACCCGTCAGAGTGATACAAACTGACGGAATATCGGAGTTGAGTGAATATTGGAAAACTGAATTTGATCTTGAAATTACAGATATACCTCCCTCCGATTTAAGCTTATATGATCCATTTATAAAGCTAGAGAGTGATTCTGCGACAATAATCAAACACTTAGAAAAGTTGTGCTCTAAAGCCATCACACCCCATTCAGATTTTCCGGTTGCTGCTCTTTTGAAAACTGATATGGGTTGGATTATGGGTGTAAATGTAGAAGTATCAGCCTGGAGTTTGGGTTTATGTGCTGAAAGAGTCGCCATTGCCCGTGCGATATCACATGGATGCACTCAATTTCAAACGATGCATGTCTACGCCCCTAAAAGTGAATTCTGCAGTCCCTGCGGATCCTGCCGACAAGTTTTAAATGAATTTATGGCTGATAAAGAGATTGAATTGCATCATAAGGATCGCTCCCACTCCAGGCATTTCATCCATCATCTGCTACCGTATGGAATTAGCACTAATTTTTTAAAAAAATAGTATGATCGATTTTTTAGCTGTATTGAATTACGAACATTTAGACAATGGACTCTTTTTAACCTCCTTTGCGAAATCATTAAAGAAACGTGAAAAAAGAGGTCTTATTCTTCATGAGGATAGTGAGTATACGGAAAGAATAATACAGACAGGTGTGATGAGAGATGAAGCGACAATCCGATGTTACAAAGATTTAAATCACAGACTTATTGCACTTTTTGCGGATGAAGGAATCTCAACCATTGGACTCAATGGATTCCAAAAAAATCTGATCTTATTTGATAATGAATCAATTGATATAGATTTTCAACTAATAAAAGATCTGCCCAATGAACCGATGATTCTTATCTCCTCTATCGGTTTATCTAAAAACAGTAATAAACCCGTGCCAATATCCATTTCCAGTTTAGCTGCTAACTTGTGTGAAGAATTTAAGGTTGATAAAATTGATCTATTTAGTATCAAACAGAATTCTGAAATTTTGATTGAGGACTTGCCAAAATCCACTACCCCTAAGACAACAAATAAACTATTTCGAGATCAACATATTCCAAAAAGTTTTCGATTATTTGATGATGAAATCCGAATACAGAGTCCAAATTCATTCTGATATTATCCTCTAAAACGATGTTTTTATTACTAATATTAAAGAATTCTTATTTTTTTCCGATTATTATTTGCCTGTTTGGCTTACGTTATATAGATTTTCAATTGATTCACAAGGAGATATAATGTTAACTAAACCCGCGCTATAATGAGTAGAAATGAACAGCTAAAATCTAAGGTTGCCGATCTTGAAGAGGATATGATTAAATTTTATGATAAAGACAACAAGACAGCCGGAACCAGAGCTCGTAAAAAGCTTCAAGAAATTAAAAAACTTGCTCAAGAAATTCGCTTAGAGATTCAAGATTTCAAAAACAGCGGAAAAGTCTAAAGAACATTTAAATATGTTTTAACTAAAGCCACAGAAATGTGGTTTTTTTTTTATTTATTGGCTTGACATAGGGCCTCAACTGACCGTATATTTAAAGCTTACTTATTGTTAGAAATAACAAAGTTAGTATTGATTCCTCGGTAGCTCAGTGGCAGAGCAATCGGCTGTTAACCGATTGGTCGTAGGTTCGAATCCTACCCGGGGAGCTTCAAATTTCAAGGGACTGATCTGCGAACCCAGGTTAGTCCCTTTTTTTATGACTTCTATTCTTTTAAAATAATATTTTTTGGATTTTCGGTTTGAGCGTCTATCTTCCATATGTGAACAATCTGTACAGACATATAACTTTTAGATTCACTGCAAAATTACTCATTGTGGCTAGTGCACTGTGTGTATTTTTTGGAAATGGTGTGCACGTACATGCTATATTTGACCATGTGTTTGAGCATGGCGATGTCCACGCCTTTGTGCATTCTCATTCTGAAGATCATGTACAAAACCATAACCACGCGGAAGAATTTGACGAAAAAGATGCCCACCAGCATCCATCGGCTACCGTTGACTTAACGGGTACGCTAACTCAGAAGATCACAAGTAATGCTTCAACTGACACAAAGCTTTTTTCGACCCTTGGTTTTTTTAGCAGCCAAAGAACTTTACACTCCCCGATTCTGCTTTATTTAAATCTGCCACCGCCGGATCATCTTTACCAATTTAATCATTTCTCTTCTTATTCTCTTCGCGGCCCACCCCTAGGATAGATCTATCCCTTTGCCAGATAATATCTCTTATCAACTATCTCAATTAGCATTCTATAACCATTAAAACATTCCATTTATGAATTCATCCAAGCGGTGGATCTTGTTTTTGGTATTCCTATGGGTACCACTACAGGCTTACGCCCAAACTCAATCCCTTTCCTTAGAGAATGTTGTTGAGCGGTTCAAACAACACAGTCTCCAGCAGGAGCTGGCAGAGCTTGATAAGCTCCGAATACAGGGAGCGGCTCAACAGTATAAATCGTACATGAATCCCGAGGTGAGCATTTTTAGCGAACAGCTCAATGCCGGTACGCTCCATTATGATGAAACCACTTATCAGATCTCGCAGCCGATTGAACTGCTGGGGCAGCCTTTCCTCCGAAACAAAAGTGCGAATAAAAGCAGTGAAGCAGCTGAATTAAGCTATCAATACGATCGCTCGGTTCTCATACAGCAGGTAAAAAGCCTGTATATTGAGTATTGGTTTTTACAGCACAAACTTGAGGTGTATGACCAAGCGCTTGAAGTTATCAACCAGGTCTTGGCATCAGCTAAAGCCAGACAAACGGAAGGCACGGAGTCAGGACTTCAGGGGCAGCGTTTTACCGTTGAAAAG
>Ga0222663_1000159_pt1 | contig 42711 bp, 44 predicted proteins | sample AntAcemetagen602_FD_179852 | JGI IMG/M metagenome (GOLD analysis project Ga0222663, IMG submission 179852) | Saline water microbial communities from Ace Lake, Antarctica - #602 | ecosystem: Environmental > Aquatic > Non-marine Saline and Alkaline > Saline | place: Antarctica: Ace Lake... | reverse complement strand
GAGAACATCGATTCCGTTCGGTGTGTGGTCGACCGAATTCAGGATCGGCATCGTCGCGAGGCTCGGCCGGGCTTCCATCACGAGAGGCTTTGCGAGCGGATCGGCGAGAGGGAGAGCTTCAATCGTTGCACCCCCTCAATCCCAGCAGGACCGACGCGCCGATAAGCAACCCTTGAAAAAGCGAATTCCTGTCAGTAACGCACAAGTGTCCTATCCGTGACGGAGGGAGGTAGCCTCGTGTTCCTCCCGTCTGCACCCCCTCAATCCCAGCAGGACCGACGCGCCGATAAGCAACCCTTGAAAAAGCGAATTCCTGTCAGTATTCGCCGAATCCCTTGACTTTACTGCCTCGATCCAGTTTTCTAAGTCCAGTTCGACAGTCTACTTCGCCGTGGAGGCGAGATCGTTTTTTGATGGCTGTGTGGACTAATAACACTGTTCGGCAGAAAATCTAAAACCAAGAAAAACAATCCATTCTCACCTAACACAACGCATATGGAAAATGAACCAGAAGTATCGAGCCCACAAAGCCCTGCAGGTCCACCTCCACTTCCAGCGCAACAAGCAATGGATGTGATCGTCGACACGGCACCATTAGCTACTATTCCACAGCAAGCGGCCTTTCATCCGCCGCAACAGACGCGGATGAACGACGAGCTGGTTCGATGTCCTAGTTGCGGTTCGTCTCAGTTCTTCGGCAGCAAGAAGATTTCCGGACTTGGATGGACTCTATATATTTCGGCTATTGCCAATCTATTCATTAGCGGACTCTTGATGTTCGTTTTCGTCGGATTCCTGACCATCTTTCTTTCACCGATTCTTGCGATGGTAGGGTTCTATGGTTGCCGTAAGCACGTCAACACCTGCGCCAAGTGCAAGCGAGATTTCTAATATTCTGAGCGCATTGAGGGGCAACCAACAGATGCCGAACAAGCCGGAGATGGCGACGCCGAGGAAGCCGTCTGATTAAATTCGGAGCTTGACCCCGGCGCGCCATTCCTCTAGCGTTAGCTCTGAATAGAAAACGATGCGACCGCTTAACCCCGATCCAGAGAAACTGAGTTCAAGGCGTGAGAGCTTGATTCGGTTCATTCGCTCGAAGTTCCCCACATTTGTTTATCACCGTAATTTCGATGAACCGAGTGACTACGGGACCGATTACGGAAACGACTACTTCACCGAATTTGTGACGTCCGATCATGAAGGTCATCAAATACTGGTTCAGCTTTATAGGACTGCTGATGACGAGATTGAGTTTTACGTTTCTCAACCGAACATTCCATCCGTTCCAGATGGAGATCGGATTTTTTCTGACTTCCCCGAGGCTCTCGAAGATATGGCGAATTACATCAGGCGAGCACAAAACGGGAGCTAACAAGCCGGAGATCGCAAGCCCGACCACGCTTCGAGTTGATTGACTTTCGTAATTCGAATTTTTATACTTCCATCGGAACCGCGCCCTCAGATCGGGCTGCGATTCCTCAAACGTTCTCGCAAAAAATTACCTTATCAAAAAACATGCCCTTATCTTTCGAGCTAGACCCTTCCAATCCACGATCTAACGATGTTGAATTTTCCGAAGCGGGTTCTTTTTTCTTTTGTCCCGAATCCAAGCTTGAAGATTTTTTATCCTTCTTGTTTGGCAAAGATGTTTTGCACCCCCTCAATCCCAGCAGGACCGACGCGCCGATAAGCAACCCTTGAAAAAGCGAATTCCTGTCAGTAGTTTCACGATGCGGAATGAGCGCAATTCTCGGGGACATTCTTCATTGCTGTTGCGCGCGCCTTGTCGGCGTTTTACATTTGCGTCCGGCGCAATCTCTCCTTCTTACGCGTCTCCTGTTCCCTGATTATGTTTTCATTATTTGTCCGTGCCTTCTCCACGACTTCGCGGAAGACTTTTTTTGACATGGTGTAAAGACGATCTCCGTTCGGGAGGATCTCCTTTGTGACTCGGGATGGTTTTTCATTCATAAATAGGGAGAGTATCACCAGTCCTTTTTGAACTTCAGAAGGAAGTTAAAATCGTTCTCACTTGCGGTGAATGCGATTGGCGGAACTTCACCTGCCTTAAGGCAAACGATCAATTCATCCCCCTCAGATTTGTAGAGGCAGGAACACACTGAGATCTCATCTCGACCTCTGCGGTTGATGATGCTCATTCTCTGGGGATTCGATTCCGCTCCATGGACGATCCACAGATTACGGTCTCCGTTTAGAATTATGAGATCACCACTAATTGTCCAGTTTCGATGGGAGGGGGCACGGTCTTTTCCTCTTATCCCTCCAGACATCGCATCAACCAAACTCCATGAGCCGTTGAGCGATTCAATCGCCGTAAGTTTCTTCTCCCTTTCCTGTTGTCGTATCTCCAACACGGTTGCGGGATCGTAGCCGAGTCGCTCTCGCAACTTCTTCGGAAGGTTTTCCATAGCAATAGAAACGGGTCCGGAGTCTTTCATGAAACTGATCGACTCTGGTGTTATACGAGTGATTGACCCGTTCTCATGGCGCGTGCCATCCACTGTTTCTATTGTGATGTCTTGACCAAGAAATTCTCGGTCGGAAGGAGACATCTGAGCATAGGAAAGAGTCACCAAGTCCCAGTCCTTTGCTATCGTTACTCCCCCTTTCTCGAAGCGATGTAGTTTCCCAACGAAAGACTTTTTTCCGTCGGCGCTTGTCCATTTTCGTTCGTCATAAATTGTCTTTGTCCTGGGAACTGTTGACTCCTTGTTCTGATCCCTTGCCGGACCGGAAGGGGGTGAATCCTGAACTACTTCTGGGGGATCTGTGGGTGAGACATCCGACTCCGTGGTCGCTGGCGGGGCGGAGGCAGCAAGAGAGCCTTCTCTGGACGAAATGGCCTCCTGAGTAGGGGAAGTGTCCCCGACTGGATCAGCAGACGGCTTGATGATCAGAAAGACCACCGCTCCGACTACATGAAGCCCAACTATTGCAGTGATTGAGAGAAGACAGCCCTTTTTCATTTTGAATGTCTCAACACTACCCTGCTGCGATTTTGGAAGCAAGGAGATTGCACCCCCTCAATCCCAGCAGGACCGACGCGCCGATAAGCAACCCTTGAAAAAGCGAATTCCTGTCAGTCGGGCGCAAACCCGAACGTCCGCGATGATCGAGGATGGACGCCCTTAGGCCAGGCCATCCAACGGGGCGGCTCGGTGGCGTTGATACAAAGCATGCTGGACGCGGGCGGGGACCCTGACTTTGAAACGACAGCTGGGCATCCACTGACGTTATGTACACAGCAGATCATCGAAGGTCGACGGGGCGTGGACCTACTGGAAATGCTACTGCTCAAGGGCGCATCGCCAGATCGAATGGAACAGGATCACATCGTTGCGCCCCATGGTGGTTCGGCGCTGATGCTTGCGTGCAGGGCGGGCCGAAGTGACATCGTTAGCCTTTTGCTCTCGCAAGGGGCCGATCCGAATTTATGGAATTACAATGACGAAGGACCGATCCACGAAGCCGCCGCGAGTGGTAACATCGAGGTGCTTCGGCTGCTCGTGCAGGTCGGCGCGGAACCCCACGTGCCGACGTTAACAGGACTGACGCCGTTGATGTGCGCTGCCAGCGTGGGTGACATCGCAAGCGTTTCGTTTCTTCTCGATCGCGGCATCGATAAGACCGCTCGAAACGACGGGACCCAAACGGCCGCAGACATCGCACGAGCCGCCGGTCATGTTGCCGTGGTGGCGATGCTGGACGCACCGGAGGAGCCAAGCCCATGAATTCACCCCCGGCGGAAAGCGATGACCCTTCGAGCCCCTCCCCTCGCCCGCAGGCAACATGGCGATGGATTCGTAAACGCCCCAAGCGAATGATCTTGCTTCTGCTGATCGTGATCGCTTACCTCATGAGTAATACGGTTTTTAGAGTCATGACCTGGGGCGTAGATGTCGCGTATTTGGATATCGAATTTCGCGGTCCCTCCGCAGAAAAAACAATCTACCTGACCATCGATGATGGGCCGAGCATGGAAAGCACCGAAACCATTTTGGAAGTGCTGAAAAAGCATGATGTCCCCGCGACATTCTTTATTGCACCCCCTCAATCCCAGCAGGACCGACGCGCCGATAAGCAACCCTTGAAAAAGCGAATTCCTGTCAGTAACTGCTCGCTCTCCACACACGATCGGACCTCCTCAGCCTCGCGCGGGAGCGCAGCCAGGGACCGGTCCCTTCTAATTTGAAAAAGCGCGAGCTCGTTTCCCTGATCCAGACCCGACTCACTTTCGAGCAGTGCTTTGAAAAAGACCTCCCCGCCCGCTTCATCGTTCAGGACCAGCTCGAAGCGCTCGACTATCTCTTTTTCCTCTACTACGGGAAACTCAGTTCCGGCCTTACCGCTCTCGCCCTTCGCGATCTCGGATTAATCCAGCGAAACCCCTACCGGGCCGATTTCCAAAGCCGCTTTGAATCAAGGGATGCTGCCCTCGCCGCCTTTTCCCTGCAAAAAATCGACGCCCTCCTCGATGCGCCCGATCCTGCCTCGGTTCGCGAGCTCGCGGGAACGATCCAGGACTGGCCGAAGCTCGACGACCCTGAATCCGCGACGCTTTACCACCGCGCAGTGCATCGGTTAGGGCGCGAACTGGAGCGCTGTGAAGAACGGGACGACGCCCTCCGTGTCTATCGTTTTTCCGACGAATTCCCCGCCACAGAGCGCACTGCAAGGCTCCTCGTGCAGCGGGGCGAATTGGACGACGCGAAACGGGAACTAACCCGCATGATCGAAAATCCCTCCTGCGATGCGGAACTGCTTTTTGCCGAGGATTTCTACGAGCGAAAATTTCAGCAGAAAAAAGTGGGACGCCTTACCGAGTTGCTCCGCAGCGCCACTGTCTTCACGATCGACGAAACGAACCGCGACCGACCTGAGGCGGGTGTTGCGTCTTTTCTCATCCGGAAGGGCGAAGCAGCTTTCCATACGGAGAACCTCGTCTGGTCGCAGCTCTTCGGGCTTCTCTTTTGGGATTTACTCTTCGAATCCGGCGCGCCGATTCACAATGAGTTTGAGCGAAAACCCTGGGGCCTCGACTCCGGCAAATTCTTCGCGACCCATCGGAACCGGATCGATGAACGCCTCGACTCACTCGCCGACCGTGACGCCGCCGTCGCAGGAATCCGCGCCACCTGGACCCAACACGAAGGCACCGCCAACGCACTCGTCCCCTGGTTTCCGGGGACCTTGGAAATTGTGATCCTCCTCGTCACGACCGCCCCGCCCGACGGGCTCGCGACGATGCTTCGGCTCATGGCGGAAAATCATCGGGCGCACCGCAGTGGCTTTCCCGATCTCATGGTCCATGGGCGGGACGGACTGCGTTTCATTGAAGTCAAAACCGAAGGCGACCGGATCAGCCGGAAGCAGCTCACCCGATTGGAGCAGCTCCGCCGCAGCGGTTTTGAGGTCGAGATCGGGGCCGTTAAATGGGCGGTCGATCCGGAGCAGGAGTACGTCGTCGTCGATGTCGAAACGACAGGGAGCAAAGCGGCGTGGAATCGCGTCACCGAAATCGGAGCAGTGAAATTACGCGGCAACCAGATCATCGGAGAATGGACCACGCTCGTGAATCCCGGCCGGAAGATTCCCAAAGCGATCGTCGCCCTCACCGGGATTACCGACGAGATGGTCGCCGACGCCCCGCCCTTCGAAAAGATCGCGGAAGAGTTCCGTGACTTTGTCGGCGACGCTGTCTTCGCCGCGCACCGCGCCACTTTCGACTACGGCTTCCTCCGCGCCGAATTCGAGCGCCTCGGGCAGGACTTCCGCTGCCCGACGCTCTGCACTGTCGTCACTTCACGACGCGTCTTTCCCGGCTTTAAATCCTACGGCCTCGCGAATCTCTGCCGCGAATTCGGAATCGCACTCGACTCGCATCACCGCGCCCTCTGCGACGCCAAGGCAACCGCCGAAATCCTCATGAAGATCAACCGGCGAAGGATCGAACTTTCCGGTGAAACCCCCTGACTCACTCGCGTTTCAACATTTCCCGAGGCCCCATGCCGTAGGCGTCCTGGAACACGCGGAAAAACTGAGCGTAACTGCCGAATCCGGCATCGAAGGCGGCTTCCATCATTGTCCGCTGCGACGGTCCGCGATATCGTTCCCAAAACCGTGAAAGTCGGAGCGAGTTTCGATACCGCGCCAGAGTCACGCCGACCTGTCGATGAAAGGTCCGGCTGAGGTAGGCGGGACTCACGCCGCACTCATTCGCCAACGCCGTGAGCGGCCCGAACTCTTCGGCCCTCCCCATGAGATCGAGCGCCCTGCGGATCGAAGGATGCAGTTGCCCTTCGCCTTTCCGCTTTCCCGGCTCAGCCTGCAGGCGCCAGCAAAGCAAGAGCACATGCCGCAACCCTGCATTGAGCCAGTCGGGATCGCCATGCTGAAAACTGAAATCATCGTTCACCCCGAAACCGGCTTCACGATTCAGAACATCCGCATCGAGTCCATCATCGAGCAGGGTCATCATGCTTTGCTGGATAAGATTGAAGGCCACGCTCTCAAGGGTTGAGCTCAGGACCTCCTCGTCCCCGATCCGGGGATGCCGCATTCCGTCATAGCGATCACTGCGGCAGGCTTCTTCGATCATGTCGGGTTTGAAAACCGCGACAAAGTATCGCGCGTCCGGCGAGCGATCGACAAGCTGGTGGCGCTGTGATGGAAAAAGCCAAAGGAGTGCTCCTTTCTCAAAGGTGAAGCGCCGCGCTCCCAGCACGTAGGTGATCGATCCCTTCACGACGAGATTCAGCTCTAACTCAACATGGCGATGCGGTCTGAGCACGGGTGGATTCCTCGTCGCATCGGCAAGAAAGATGAAGCCATCGTATTGAGCGTCAATATGGAGGTCCTCCAGCATTGAGGACAAATATTGCAACCTATTAGGTCAATAGCGAGAGGACAGCGGCTGTTTTTTGCGTTGAAATGCAAGGTGCATGGAAATGGCTCCCCAATCGCCTTCTGATCCGATGATCTCGTCGCGTCTCTTCGGCACGCTGCGGAACGGGACGAAGGTGGAGGCGTGGACCTTGAGAAATCGCGGCGGACTTGAGGTCGAGATCATCACCTATGGCGGCATCGTGACCCGTCTTCTCACCCGCGACCGTGATGGCTCGCGGGCCGATATCGTCCTCGGCTTCAATAAGCTTGAGGACTATCTCGGAGAACATCCATACTTTGGCGCTGTCGTTGGACGGATCGCAGGGAGAATTGCCGGGGGCCGACTTCAGGTCGGAGACGAATCGTTTACCCTCGACCGCAACGATCCTCCCAATCATCTCCACGGCGGACCGAACTCGATTGATCGAAAGGTCTGGAAGGCACAAGCCCTCAGCCGCCCTGACAAAGCCCCTTCACTCGAACTGCGCTGCCACAGTCCTCATCTTGAGAATGGATATCCCGGCTCGGTCGATTTGAAAGTCCGCTACACCCTCACCGAAGCCAATGAGCTCATCTTTGAAACCGAAGCCCGCGCCGACCAGACCACTCCGATCAGCCTGACACAACACTCGTATTTCAACCTCGCCGGTGCAGGCAGCGGCACGATCCATGGACACGAGTTGCAGATCAAAAGTGATCAAATTTTTGACGTCGATGAAAACATGACGCTTCTGGATTCACTGAAACCCGTCGATGAAAGCGCCGCCGACTTTCGTGATTCAAAACCCCTCCGCGAAGCGATCCCCAAATTGTTTCAGGAGCATGGCGATCTCTACTGGCTCGGCGAATCCTCGACGCTTCGTCCCGTCGCGGAAGTGCAAGATCCCGGCAGCGGTCGGGTCCTTCACGTATCGAGTGACCTTCCCTGCCTCCAGCTTTACACCTCCGTCTCGCTTGACGGCTCTCTCGACGGAAAATCAGGCCGTCGCTACGCACCCTTCAGTGGACTCTGCCTGGAATGCGAAGGCTACCCACAGGCGATCGACGGCGGAGAGTTCGGCAGCATCCTCGTCAACCCTAACAATGCCCAAACCTCAGTCACCGTTTATCATTTTTCCACCGACTCAACCCTGTTAGGTCAGTGACCTAACCCTGTTTTATCCTGTCCCATGAACGAACTCGAAGAGCCACCGGTGCCGCTCAAACGGATCAAAGATTATAGCCTGAACCGGACCAACTCGGACAAAGCGATCAGCCTCGGCCTCGCCGAAGCGGATTGGTATCAATGTCAGGTTCCGCGCGAGACAATGCGGAAGCTCCTCGTGCGCCGGAACGGCCCCGCGATTCGCGACACCCTGATCTGGTTCGGACTGATTGTTGGTTTTGGCTATCTCACTTTTCTCCTCAAAGACTCCGCGTGGGTTGCGATCCCATACCTCATCTACGCGGCGCTCTATGCCTCCACCGCCGACTCACGCTGGCACGAAGCGGGACACGGGACCGCCTTTCGCACCGATTGGATGAATAACGCGCTCTACGAAATCGCCTCCTTCATGGTCATGCGCGAGGGCGTGATCTGGCGCTGGTCTCACAACCGCCACCACAGCGATACGATCATCGTGGGGCGCGACCCCGAGATTGCGGTGCCCCGACCGCCGGACATCAGGGGTTTGTTTCTCTCTCTCTTCGCGCTCAAGGCTTACCCGGATTATTTCAGCCGTCTCTTTCTTCATGCCCTCGGGAAATTACGCGAGTCGGAAAAAACGTTCATTCCCGAGTCTGAGTATTCGAAAGTTTTTCTCACCGCACGAATTCATCTCGGCGTTTATCTGACGGTGATTGGTCTCGCGATCGCGAGCAGAAGCTTCCTGCCACTGTTCTACGTCGGTCTGCCCCATCTCTTTGGAACCTGGTTGATGCTTGTCTACGGACTCACTCAGCACACCGGCCTTGCCGAGAACGTCCTCGATCATCGACTCAACTGCCGAACCTTCTCGACGAATCTCGTGAACCGTTTTCTCTACTGGAACATGAATTATCACGTCGAGCATCACATGTTCCCCCTCGTCCCTTATCACGCCGTTCCCGCGCTGCATGAGGCGATCAAAAACGACTGCCCCCCGGCTCATCCCTCTCTTTTTTCCTGCTGGCAGGAAATCATTCCAACGCTCCGCAGGCAGGTCAAAGATCCTGCCTATCATGTGAAACGCACGCTCCCTGATTCCGCGCCTGATTCATCTTCAAATCAGGTACCCGCCTCTGGAGCGAAACCCGATTCCGACGGCTGGATCGAAGTCTGTGCCGGCGCCGACCTCGGCCGCGAGGACGTGATCCGCTTTGACTACGGCAACCGCACCTACGCGCTCTATCGGGACGATGAAAATCAGCTCCACGCCACCGACGGCGTCTGCACCCACGGCAACACCCACCTCGCGGACGGACTCGTGAAAGGCAAAATCGTCGAGTGCCCGAAACACAATGGCCGTTTTTATCTCGTCGATGGATCGCCCGCACGAACGCCGATCTGTCGCGGACTCGCGACCTATCCTATCGAAGAACGAAATGGCCGTCTCCGTCTGAATATCGAGAAGGCAGGCGGCGCGGGTGCGAAAGCGGAATCGACCTTTGAATTCCGCGTCCTCGAAAATCGGCGCGTCGCGACCTTCATCACCGAGCTGACCCTGGAACCGATCAATCCTGACACGGCACTAAAATTCACCCCGGGCGACTACCTCCAGATCGACATCCCGAGCTACGATGAGATTTCGTATCGTAATCTGAAGGTGCCCGAACCTTTCGCGTCGGTCTGGAATGCCCACCACCTTTTTGACCTCCGGATCGGGAATCCGGATTCAGGACGCCGGAATAATTACTCGATCGCAAACAATCCAGCGAAGGAAGGCGTCGTGAAATTCAACGTTCGCATCGCGATGCCGCCACCGGGACAAAACTGCCCTCCCGGCATCGGTTCGAGCTATGTCTACGCGCTGGAACCCGGCGACCCGGTCACGGCAATCGGATCCTTCGGAGATTTTCACATCAAACCCTCGCAAAAGGAAATGGTCTACATCGGGGGTGGTGCCGGTATGGCTCCGCTGCGAGCGCATCTCAGTCACCTCTTCGAAAACGAAGCGACGGCGCGAAAGATCAGCTTTTGGTATGGGGCCCGCTCGAAGCAGGAAATTTTCTACGAAAATTACTTCGCGGATCTAGTGGAAACGCATCCCAATTTCCGATTTCACCTCGCCCTCTCCGAACCGCTGCCGGAGGATGGATGGGAGGGGAAAACCGGCTTCATTCACGAAGTGGTGAACGAGCACTATCTCAAAGATCACCCTTCACCGGAGACCGTCGAGTATTACCTCTGCGGCCCGCCGATGATGATTGATGCCTGTAACAAAATGCTGACGGGGCTGGGTGTCTCCCCGCAGCAAATTGCGTTTGATGCGTTTTAACTGATGCCTTTTCAGGCGGACGCAATCGCCTGATCGAGGTCGGCGAGAATGTCGTCGATGTTCTCAATCCCGACGGAAAGACGAATCATTCCGGGAGTGATTCCTCCGGCGGCCTGTTGCTCTTCATTCATCTGAGAGTGAGTCGTCGTCGCGGGATGAATCGCGAGCGACTTGGCATCACCCACGTTCGCGAGGTGAGAAAAGAGACCGAGGCTTTCGATGAATCTCTGCCCGGCTTCGGCACCGCCTTTGATGCTGAACACGACCATGGCGCCGCCTTTGCCATCGAGGTATTTCTGATTTTTCTCATACTCAGAATCAGTCTCCAGACCGGGGTAGCGAACCCACTCAACTTTATCGATCGCCTGAAGATGCTTCGCAACCGCGAGCGAATTCTCGCAGTGGCGCTCCATGCGGAGAGGAAGCGTTTCGATGCCCTGAAGCAGGAACCACGAATTGTCCGGTGCGATACATGCGCCGAGATTTCTGAGAGGCACCGTCCGCATCCGGAGGATGAAGGCGAGCGGAGCGAGACCTTCAGGGAGGTCGTGTCCCCAACGGAGGCCATGATAAGAATTGTCTGGCTCGTCAAAGAGCGGGTGACGTCCACCGGCCCAGTTGAACTTTCCGGAATCGACGACGACACCGCCGATGCCGGCCCCGTGACCACCCATCCACTTCGTGAGTGAGTGAATCACAATGTCAGCACCGTGATCAATCGGGCGGGTCAGGTAAGGAGTGGAGAAAGTGGAATCGACCACGAGTGGCAGGCCATTCGCATGGGCCACGTCAGCAACGGCCTGAAGGTCGGTGACTTCGAGCGCCGGGTTGGAAACAGATTCGCAGAAAAGCGCGCGAGTCTTGTCATCGATCGCTTCCGCGAACGCATTGGGGTCCTGCGAGTCGACAAACTTCACCGTGATGCCGAGCGCGGGAAGAATGTCGTTGAACTGCGTGTAGGTGCCGCCATAGAGATTCCGCGCCGAGACGATGTTGTCCCCGGCTTTCGCGAGGTTGATGATCGTGTTAAAGACGCCGGCAGTTCCGGAGGCGAGACCGAGGCCGCCCATTTCGGGAGCGCCCTCAAGGAGGGAGACCCGCTTTTCAAGCACATCCGTCGTCGGATTCATGAGGCGGGTGTAGATGTTCCCCAACTCCTTCAGCGCGAAAAGGTTCGCGGCATGCTCGGTCGAATTGAAGACAAATGAGCTCGTGCGGTAAACGGGGACGGCACGTGAATTGGTAACGGCATCAGGCTGATGACCGCCGTGAAGACAGATAGTTTCGATTTTCATAAAGTGAGGCTGTGAACCTCTCAAATGGGAATGAGCCTTGCAAGTCAAAGCCGCCTCTTTAGCACGAATCAGTCATAGAAATTCTCGCGCCCTCAGTGCAGCGATACGTTATACTCTGAAACGATGCACTCTCGACGCTCCTTCCTGAATCACTCTGCGGCAGTCACTTCCGGCTTTCTCGGCTTGAACCACTTCCTTTCCGGCAACTTGCAAGCCGATAATCAATTCAGCTACGGCGAATTGATGAAAGACCCCGACGGGCTCCTCGATCTACCGAAGGGATTTCAATATCAGGTTCTTTCCCGAACCGGAGACCGCATGAATGACGGCTTTCTCGTCCCCGGTGCGCCGGACGGCATGGCGACCTTTGATCTCGGAAAAGGCCAAATCGCACTGATTCGGAATCATGAAATCGGACACAGTGGATTCAAGCTGGGGCCTTTCGAAGACAACTCTCGCCTCCCCGACGGAATTTCCCCCGAGCAAACTTATGACCCCGGTCGTTTTGGAGCCCAGCCCTTTGTCGGCGGAACAACCACGGTCGTCTACGATCTAAAATCTGGAAAAATCACCAACCAATATCTCTCCCTCATCGGCACCGATCGCAACTGCGCCGGTGGCCCGACGCCCTGGAATACCTGGATCACCTGTGAAGAGCCCGCTGACATGACAAGTCAGTGGGGTGCGTTTCACGGCTATGCATTTGAAGTTCCCGCCTCGGCCAAAACGAGGCTCGCCGATCCAGTCCCGCTCAAGGCGATGGGTCGCTTCCGCCACGAAGCCGTCGCTATCGATCCGAAGAGCGGCATCGTTTACCTCACCGAGGATCGCAATGACGGGGTCATTTACCGTTTTATCCCCAACGAGCCAGGCAAACTTGCCAAAGGCGGGCAGCTCGAAGCCCTCAAAATCAAAGAAGCCGGAGAACATGATACGCGAAACTGGCCCGGTGGAAAAACCTCGTTTCCGACCGGGAAACGAGTTGCCGTCGAATGGGTCAAATTGGATGACGTCACCTCTCCGAAAGACGATCTCCGACTTCAGGCAACGGCCAAGGGAGCCGTCATTTTCTCGCGCGCCGAAGGCATGTGGTATGGCAGCGCCGCACAGGTCGGCGAAGAAAGCATCTACTGGGCCTGCACCGACGGAGGGGCGAAGATGCTCGGACAGATTTTCCGCTACTTTCCAAGTCCCCACGAAGGAACTCCGGAAGAGTCTTCGGCCCCCGGTGAACTTGAGCTCTTTCTCGAACCGAACAACACCGACCTCCTCAACAACGCAGATAACATCACCGTGGCACCGAACGGGCACCTCTACATTTGCGAAGACACCTCTGGAATCAACCAACTCCGGGGGGTCACACTCGGCGGCGGAATGTTCACCTTTGCGCGAAACCGCGCCAGTGAAGGAGAACTCACCGGTGCCTGCTTCAGCCCGGATGGATCAACCCTCTTTGTGAACATCCAGAATCCCGGCGTGACTTTTGCGGTGACGGGCCCTTTCGCTTAAACGAACGATCAGCTCTCTTTAAGCGGCGAGGCGAACGGCTCAGTGCTCACGGTCGGCCACGATTCCCTCAGCACCTTTCCAGAGACGGCCGAAATATAAACGACGCCTACCGCAACCTGCGACGAATTGATTAAGCTCAGCATCCAGACCGGCTCATGCCCCGCCTCCCGGCAGCGAAGTTGATAGTGTACCGAGTCGAAAGCCGCCTTTCTCTTCACGGCTGCTTTTTCCGCGACAACGAAGGCCTCTTCTGAGCCAAACTGGAGCGTCTTCAGCGAGATCGGTAGATGGGGAAGATCCTGACCGCGCACGACTTTAAACTTTCGCTCTGCGACCACTTTATCTTTCGCGAAAACCGATTCCCTGAGCACTCCTGCTTCCTGCGCCACGTTCGTCAGGATAAGCCACTGAGGCGGGGCGGGATCCCCATAAAAACCGACCATGCCGAGAATTTCCTCCCCCGGCTTGAGGTGCGCCGAACTCGCAAATTGCCTGAGCGATGAAAGCGCCTGATCCTTCTCTTCTGCCACCGCCATGGCGCAAAAAGAGATCAACAGAGCTGCGATCAAGCCGTATGGTGAAGGACGAAACATACTTCCGACACCTTAATTTTATTTGATAGTTTAGTAAACTTAAATAAAGACGTGGAAGGACTTGCGTCTCTCCTCATTTCCTCGCCGTAAAATTCACGATGCCAGTTTCCAAGCCCAACAGCGCCCTTTTGATCCTCGGACATGGTTCGACCGAGAACCCTGACTCTGCACAACCCTCGTGGGATCATGCCGATGTCATTGCCGAGAGCGGTCAGTTCCGCAGCGTGCACTGCGCCTTCTGGAAAGAGGAGCCCAGCTTTCGCCAGGTTTGGTCGATGATCGAGGAAGAGGAAATCTACGTGGTGCCGAATTTCATCTCTGAGGGCTATTTCACCCGCCAGGTTCTGCCGCGCGAACTCGAACTCGAAGGGCATACCACCCATCTCGGAAACCGCACTGTCCACTACTGCGATCCTGTCGGGATTCACGCGACGATGACCGACCTTCTCATCAAACGGGCCTACGAGATTATCGATCACGGAGTCAAAATTGAAGAGACCGCCCTCATTATCGTCGGGCACGGAACCAACCTGAACAAGAAATCCACCGAAGCGATCACCGACCAAGTCGAGGCGATCAAGGCAAAAGGCGAGCCATTCGCCGAAGTGCTCGACGCCTACATGGAGGAAGCTCCCTTTATCGCCGACTGGAAAACCCTCACCGATGCGCCCACTGTCGTCGTCGTTCCGTTTTTCATCGCCGACGCCTTGCACAGCTATCAGGACATCCCGGTGTTGCTGGGCATCGAAAAAGAGATCACCGAGGCCGCGAGCCAACGGGAAATTTTCCGACAAAACCCCTACCGCTTCGGAGATCGAACACTTTACTATTCGTCGGCGATCGGCACCGACCCCTCGCTTGCTCAAGTCATCGTTGATCAGGTCGCTTACTTCGACGAACACTACCTTTCATGACTCTTGCAGAAGAACTTGAGGACCTCCTCCCCGCCAATGAAGCCCGATTTTTCGGGGAGCTCTATCTTTCGAGAATAGAGGACGGAACCTTCGTCGCCTCTCATCGCAACGATATGGAGATACTCGAATCTCTTTCGACCGTTGACTCTCTGCCAGGGCTTCGAGAAATCGCAAAATTCGATGCAAACAACGAATATAGACCGCTCAAAACGGCCCCGGGCTTAAAAGACGGATGGAAAACTGCCGCAGCTTCGGCCGATGAGTTCCTAAAGCGCCTCGATTGCATCTACCCGGGACTTTTCGCGACTTGGATCGCGTATCACCGCGGGACGCATGATCCGACTCCTCTGCGCGACACGCTCGACCGCCAAACCGGTATGTATCGCTTTGCGGGATCGATCACCGATCAAATGGCGAATGAAATCATGCGGGACACCTGCTCTCCCGGATGCCTTCGCAAAATTGCCTGGCCGATCAGTAGTGAATCCCCTGTTAGCCGTCTCAAGCCGGGGATGAAAAGTATTCCCGTCATCTGCACCGAGGCCTGCACTTTTGCTGTCAGCGAAGCGCGAAAGCTGGTGAAAGAAGCCTACGAAAAGGCGAACCCTCCCGCAGAAAGCTGACCTCACGGATCAACGCCGCGCCAGAAGCGGGAAGACTCTCGATCATCGCTCTCCGGATCAGCTTCCGGAATCTGATCAGGGGAAAGTCGCTCCGCGTGCCCGTCAACAAATGCGGCTATAATCTTGCCTCTCTCGCCCCATCGCTCAACACCGGTTTCAATAATCGCTTCCCGATCTTCGAAACGAACGACGTTTGGCTCTGAGCACTCGATGTAGAGCATAGCACGAGGCGAATGCACCAAATTCGCGAGCGTCTTTTCAGTCAGATAGGGATCTGAGGAGTCAACTTGCTCATAAATGCGATCATACTGAAGGTTAGCATTCATCGCATAACTGTGTCGGTGATAATCTCTTTCTTCAGGGTTCTGGGTTACCGAACGAGTATTCTCAAACAATGTTGACCGAAGGTGGGTCCCCTCTTCGTCAAACTCATACCCGCCCGTTGTAGCATATCCTTCATCACCGTAATTTTCTCCCTCCTGATCTCTTCGAGCTTGCTCAGCTACGTACATGTAGGCGAATACCACTCCATCCAACCACAATCCAGTTTCGCCAATGTTCCAATATTCAGGATAATACTCTTCGTCTGTCTTGGGACCGGGATTAATGATTCCGCCTGGATATTCAGGTGAAGGCAGCTTACTCCCGTTGTCTGATGCCCACATAAGAGTCGAAACAGCAATCTGCCGCAAATTGGAAGTATTCTTCAATGCCGTGGCCATTTCTTTCCCTTTCCCCAGACTAGGAACGAGAATTGCCATAAGCACGCCGAGAATCGCGATGACGACGAGAAGCTCTAGAAGAGTCATGGCCTTCGAGGCTCGGATTCGATGGAGGGAGATTTTCATAAGACGAGGGAAAAGGATTTAGATCAAAACCATATCAAAGGGCGAGGTTTTTCGTCAAGATTCAAAAACAATCAACCGGAGCCCAGTTGCCAGATCAAAAATCTCCTGATTTTCAGTGGTTACAGCAAAGTTGGAATTTCACGTTTTTCGGATTCGTTGTCGCCATTAATGTGTTAATCTGGTGGTGCCGAGCAAACAAAGTCTCAGTCCGTTCGTTCTAAAAGGTGTCAGAATGCCTCCTAGATTTCTCCCCCTGATTTTGAGTCTCTGCGCCGGGTTTACTCCTGCGCTGAAGGCTCAATCGATCCAGGCCACTTCCGTGAGCCCGGCGGGAATCGCCTTGCCCGGCGAGAACGAGAGCAGCGAGATCGAAGTAATCCGACCGTTGACCACTTCAGGAGGGCATCATTTACTCCCCGGAGCGCTTCCCGTCTCGCGACCCGGATCCAGCCTCCCGCGCGTCTTTGCGCCGACACAACCGAGGAGCGTCTACACGCGATTCCCATGGAAGCGCAATATCACGACCACCGTCTTCTGGATTGGTGAGCTCCCCACCGCTAACAATCCGACGCCGAATACCGTCAGTGCGTGGGACCGCAAATGGACTTCAAATTTCGGAGGCTACGATAACCCGAGCCCTTCGGCACGGGAAGGCTACATCCCCAAAGCGTTCACTCCCGGACAAAATCCATTCTATTTTGCGCTGCCCTACAATGACATCACCCGGACCGGAACAAAGGCTTCAGCCCGGGCCATGATTCCGTGGTTCAAGAAATCCTTTTACCGCAGCGGTCGCACCGTTCTCAAAGGGCGCTGGATGGCGATTCGTAAACGCGACAAAATTTGCTATGCCCAATGGGAAGATGTCGGTCCGTTTGAAACCGACGACTGGAATTATGTCTTCGGAGATTCCCGGCCAAGAACGAGCAAAAATCGCGCCGCCGGACTCGATGTTTCCCCCGCAGTTCGCGACTATCTCGGATTTGGAGGCGGCTACGGAACGGTCGACTGGAGGTTCGTCGATATCGATGAAGTTCCCGACGGCCCCTGGAAAAACTGGGGGGCAAACAATCCCTTTGCTAACTCCTCACTCACTGAAAGTGGCACCGGAAGCGCCTCGGAAAGCATCCTAAAGGTTCGCGAGCTTCGTGACCGGCTCCTCGTCGGAACTCCTCCGGAAGAATCCGCAGTTAAGCTCATCGAGTAAATTCAAGGGGCCAATTCATCCTGAACCTCGAGGTGACGGAGTGCGGGTTCCATCGACGAAAGAGCGGCATCCTCGCCCTCAAACATCACCGAGATCTCGTCGAATTTGGTCTCTCCCCAGGCTTCGCGTGAGAGAAGCCACGACTGCACGAATTTGGCGACCGCCTCGCGACTCGCGTCGCGAATTTCCTCCAGGGTTGACTCATCTGAAGCTCTCACCGAAAGCCGCGAAGTGATCGTCTTTTCCAACTCCTCCATATTTTCATCGCCATCCCAACGCGCCCAGCCTGACTGACTTTTCTTTTGCATCTTCGCGGTGTCAAAAGCCACCGGGAGTGACGGCCGGACCATCGGCGCGAGAACGAGCAGCCTCGATCCGTCCGTGGTCACAAACCAGTCGTCATTGAGATCAATGTGGTAACGATAGGTCGCGGGAACCGAAATCTCCGAAACCGTCGTACCAAGAGGCAGGGTTTTCCCGAACATCTCCAGATTGGTCTTTCTCGTGAACAGCTCCGTCGAAGTCGCCGTCGCCACTTCAAGAATATTCCCATCGGTCCCGCTCGCTTCGAGCGTCCGCCATTCGTCAAAAGTTTGCACCACCTCGTCAGGATTAAACATTTTCACGATTTCGACGACCGCTTCCGTTGTCGAATCAATTCCCTGCTTTCCCAGCCAGATAAAAGAAAGAAAAACGACCAGTCCGGAAATGATGAGGACGATAAAAAGCCAGAAAACGCGCCCGCCGGCGCTCATCTTCGGCGCCGAATCCTCTTTTAAATTTTCACCGTTCCCGCCTGCCATCACTGCTTTCGTTTGTCGCGGGAGATCTCCCGCTGTTTTTCACTAATGGGCATTCCGAGGCGCTCCATCACTTTCAACATGTCACCCCACACCTTGCGTTTCATGGCTTTTCCCTTTTCCTGGTCCGGCTCACTTTCCTGCCGTAGGAGCTGCCCCGGATGATATGTCACCACAACCGGCACCCCGGCAAATTCATGGGATTGCTCGCGGAGGCTTGAAATCGTCCCCCCTCTCTCAAGCAAACCCTCCGCCGCTGTCGTCCCGAGAGCGACGATAATTTTCGGGGCGACCACGGCAATTTCTCTTCTCAAAAAAGGAAGACAGGCCTCTATTTCAGTCGGGTCCGGCTTCCGATTGGAGGAGCCTTGAAATCTACCGTCTCCCTTTTTAGGGCGAAACTTCACAATGTTGGTGAAATAGACTTCTTCCCGGCTCAAACCCATTGCTTTGAGGATCTGGGTCAATTTCTCCCCCGCCGCCCCGACGAAAGGACGACGCGCCGCTTCTTCCTCCGCATCCGGGGCTTCACCAATAAACATGAGATCCGCCATCGGATTTCCCGCCGCAAGAACACTCGTCTCCCGGAAGGTGCCCAGAGAACGGCAAACTTCGCACGACTTTACTGCCTTGAAGATTGCGTTCAGCTCCCTCCGGGCCCACTCCTCGGTTCGCGCAGGATTCGCAGAAACCGATGCCGCCGGGATCGGAGCGTCCTCCACGCGGGAGGGAGCTTCGACCTCAGCCGGGTTCGCCACTGGAGCGACCGCTTCTGCGCCCCTCACCGGAGGCACCTCCACACGAGCCGCTTGCGAAACCTTCATGAAGCGGAGCGGCATCCCATTGAGCGTCTCTTCTGTCTCCCTGGAAATAGCAAGATGAGTCCGACCCCGAAATTTCTCACGCTCCAGTATTTCTGAGAGCGCCCCGAGAGCAGTTGAGACAGGGTGTTGATCAGACATCATGACCATTCTAACCAAGCTTATCGGCAGAGCCACCCGCAAAAATAAAAAAGGAGCACTTTTGTAATCGAAGTTTCACTGTTTATCCTTTTTGATTTCGCTCTGACCAGTGCCACAATTAACGAAACCAGCACCTTCACCACTCTCACCTCATGTTTAAACGTATCGGCAATCTCATCCGCGGCTTTTTCGGTCTCTTTGTTTCGGACCTCGAAAGAAAAAATCCTGAAGCCCTTCTTGATGTCGAGAAAGAGAATTTAAGGAAACAGATTTCAGAATACAACAAGGGACTCGCCGCTCATGCCGGACTTTGCGAGCGACTCATCTCCCAGGTCGAAAGGGAAACGAGGGAGATCCGGGAAATGACAGCCAAGGCGGGTGCCCATCTCAAAGCGGGCAACCGGAAACTGGCAGGCGAATATGCCCTGCGTCTTCAGAAACTGAAGCAGGATCACGCCGGGAACGTCGATCAACTCGAAGACGCCGAGAAGACTTACGAGGAGCTGAAGCGAGCCCGTGATGTCGCAGTGACCGCCGCTCGCGATAAGATCGAATCGCTGAAGAGAGGAATCGACGAGACCCGCATCGCTAAAGCGACCGCCGAACTCAACGAAATGGCAGCCGGCATGATTAATGAAATCGGAGGTGCCGGCGATACTCTCAATCGTCTTGAGGAGGTCGTCCGTGAAGAGCGGGAGCAGGCCAAAGGCCGCGCCCGGGTCGCGAAAGACAGCATCGACACGTCCGATCTCAACGAAATGGAAGCGGAACGCAGCGCCCTTGAGGAACTTGCGCTCGCCGATTTCGCCGCCGAAGCCGGCATTGTTTTGGATAGTGAAAGTGACGGCAGTGAAGAAACTCCGGCAAGCGAAGACGAAAAGACGATGTGAACCCCTCTCAGGGAGTTCATTTCTAGTTTGAGGACAGTTCTCCGACTTCTCCGCCCCCCCTCGCGACGAGAAGACTCAGTTCCAGCGGGTTATGGCTGAATTTTCCGTAAGCCTGGAGGTGGATGAGCTCAAGCGACAAGTCCACGAGGCTCTCGGCCTGGGTTTGCTTGCATCTCATTTTCTCGATCAACCCGGCCACAATCAGGCAGCGCATCGCGCGGCCTGACTTCCCGTCCGCGTATCCCCGGAGCAAAGCCCCCGCGATCTCGCTGCAGAGTTCGACCATCTCATTTCCGAGCAGGAGTTCGGTGAGTCCCGATGCCTCCTCAGCCTCACGACGGGAGTGATCGAGGGCCGCACCTCCACGCAATGCTTTCGAAACATCGGAATTAATTCGCTGAGATCTTTGATTCATGCTCGCACCATAAACCCCAGGGTAGGACAACCAGGGGGCACACCCTCAAAAAAGATCCCTTTTTCTTTTCACTAAAGACTAATTGAAAATTAAATTTTCTTAACTAAAACGTGGAAATTCGGGATTTCCTCACTATCCTGAGGTGTTTGATGGTCTCCGCAGACCATGTCCCGTCTACCGAATTCCTTTGTCACAACCGCAGCAGAACCGATCATCGAAAAATCATCGAAGAATCCGAGAAGTCACTCCGGATTTTATTATCGTTGGCATCGGTTCACTCTGTCTCGGCTTATTTTCTATCTTCACTTGGATATCGTCCTCGACCGGCACTTTTCTCAATGAAGATCAGGTAATTCTGCCGCTCGAACGAACACCCATTCCTTCTGAAACCGATGGCGAAATAGAACTGCGGACTCAGCTTAAACCGCCATTTGAGATCGACCGTTTCATCAAGGAAGAGTTGAGTCCGGGCGACGAATTATACGAAGGGGGCTCGGTATCAGACCTTGAGTCTCTTCACAATGTAATTGCCCCTTTTCTCCCGCTCGATTTCCATGAAAACACCGGGAGGGAAGTAGTCGAAGTCATTTATTCATTTTCAGGAAAAGAAGTCATAGGGCCATCGTTCCACAGTTCCGGAAAAGAAGTAATCGAATACTTTGGTAATAGCGGCGGCGAAGGTGGGCTGACAAACGAAGCAGGGAATGGTGGCCTTGCTCGGGATGAAATACTCGGTGCCATGGGCGAAGAAGGAAAGCGGGGGGCACTACCCTATTTCCCGGCAGGCGTGGGCGCAGGAGCAGGATTCGAAATCATTGGTGGCAACTCCCTCGGTTCGAATACGGCCACAGGAAATTCAGGATCAAACGGCGGCCTCGATCCACAACAATCTAACAGGATGGAAGAGTTCGATGGATCAGGCGGAATTGCGCTCGACCCGTCGGGAAGCGGAAACTCCGGGACCCGACCGAGCGGCGGGCAGTCGGGCAACGTAAGCACGGAAACGTCCGCACCGGAAGGTCAACGGAGCTTTAGATCAATTCCTCCGGTGCTGACAGCAGATAGTGTTATTTCAGGCAATACTGGAGCAAGTCTATCGAGCGGCTCTTCCGGGATTCAATCCGGTTCAGCAGGAACTCCCGGTTCCATTTTATCGGAGCCCCAACTCCAACCCCTCCCACCGGCATCGATTCCTGCCGCTTCCATCGGAGGCGGTGTTGGAGGAGGCACTCCGGTTTCCAGTGGAAACTCAAACTCGTTCACAGGGACGAGCGGTTCAAGCCAAGGCAATTCCTCCCTCTCTTCGCCGGGCAACCGTCCCGACATCACTCCAATACTCCCCGTCGCCGTTCCACCGCAGATTGCAGTGGGCGGCGCCACAGGAGGTGCTCCTTCTGTCGGCGGCAATCTTCTTCCGATTCCAGCAATTTCTTCGTCCGGAACCCCTGGAAGATCACCAGCCAATCGAGGCTCAACGATCTCACCGGCAGCCAATTCGGCGCCATCCTCTTCGGCTTCCTCAAATTCGAATTCAGGCCTTTCCGGGGAACCTGCCTCACTTGGACTGGGCCGAGGAAATGGAGGGAGTCTCCCTCCTCTTCTTCCGGTTGTTACCCCCATCGCCGGCGGTGGAGCAGCGGGAGGAGGCATTCCCGCAGCAATCCCGCCACCACTCCCAATCAGAGGTAACGAAAATCCGGATCCTAGCAACGAGGAGAATCACGATGATCTTCCTGAACAGTGCATTCCCTGGATAGTTCAAGAGGGGCAGACCATCAAATCACTCGCCGCCGCCTCCGGAACGACAACCGATGTCATCATGCGTATCAATGAGACGGCAATGAGACGGCAATGATCCTGCCCGGACAAACGATACGCCTTCCCGTTCGCCTGGTCATCCCTTGCTGCGATTAGATCAGTATTGAGAGGACGCACGCCTCAACTCCGAGGACACTCTCTCAAGTAATTCCGGCGGGCCGATGACCCTCGCCTGTGATCCGAATCCCAGGATCCATCTCGCAATATCCTCAAGCGCAGAGAGCTGCAGGGTCAGCAGAATCTCACTTCCGTCATCCACAAGATTTACGATCTCCTGACTCGGATGCCACCGGCGTTCTGACACGACTCGCGCCGCAAACCCCGAGAACTTCACCTTCACCTCATACTGACTCCGCCCTTCCCCTTCACCTGCCCAGACCCCGAAGCTGCCCGCAAAATGGTCGTCCAACCTAAAGTCATGCGAGCGCTGAAAACGGGTCTCGGTGAGGTGGACGCTTTTCATCCGCTGCACCGCAAACGTCCTCCGCGCTTCACGCTCAAGGTCCTGCCCAATGATGTACCAGCCGCCATCAATCTCAGCAAGATGATAGGGCTGGAGACGACGTTTCATCGGATGATCATCGCTCAGTTTTTGATAGTCAAAATGCAATTCCCGACTCTCCAGAACCGCTTTTGCAAGCCGCTCAAACACAAAAACATCACGCTCTGTGATTCCTGTCGATTTCACAGAAAACGCCTGATCGATCTCCGACCATGGGATCGTCACCTGATCACTCATCGTCGCCTGCAAGCGCTGAAAACTGCTGCGGAGAGTGGCTTCGAGGGCTGATCCTTTCATGGGGCCGAGGGCATTCCGGGCGAGAATCAACCCCACGAGATCATCGGCTGAAGTTTGCAATAGGGGAAACTCGTTCACCGGTCTCGAATAGAAATAGCCGTGACGGGATTCATCGTAAACGAGCGGCATACCGAGTTCGTCACGCATGAAACGAAGATCCCTCAGGATTGTCTTTCTGCTCACTTCAAGCTCACGCGAGATTTCATTGGCGTTCGGGAGGCGGCCTCTCGAAACCATCTCATGAACCCGGAGAACCCGTTCCAGAGGGCGTCTCGTCCCCCCTGCTTTTCTGGACGCTTCATCCGCCATCTATTTAAATTCTGTGAACGGCAGGCTCCGTCGAATCAACCCTGTTGGGTTTCCGACCCTACCCTGTTGAGTCCTGATCGGCTGGGTCACTCAAGCACCTGTATCTCGTGATCACCACCACTTGATTCGCCAACAGGTGAAGTTGCCCTGGTCTCCGCTACGTAATCCATGATCGCCTGATCGCCAACTTTCGGCATTCCGGAAAGAATATCGGCTGTCACGAACTGCCCCTTTCTCGCCGGGCTCACCCGCAACCTCGCCGTTTCGACGCCACCACTGCCAATCACAGTCAGATCAGTCCCCGGCTCAATCTGGAGAAACCTCGTTGATCGAATCAGCACAAAATTTTCGTCTTCCCGAACGACATGCAGTGCCCCAACCGGGATCTTCATCGACGGAGTCTCTTTCACCGGCACGGGCTCATCCACGCTGTCTTTATCCCCCGATGTTTTACACCCTGAAACCCCGATCAGAAAAAAGCCCCCCAAACTGAGGAGAAGAATGCGTGAGACTGCTTGCACGCATCGAGAATGAGCGATAGCGGTTCAAAAAGCAAGACACTCCCTTTTCCATGAATGTTTTCGTCTACGGCACCCTTCTCGTTCCCCGGATTTGGGTACTCGTCACCGAGCGTCCCGATCTGAATTCGAGCAAGGCGCTATTGTCTGGACACTCGATCTGGAGAGTCAGAGAAGCCACCTTTCCTGCGATCCGCGAGGAGGACCCTGGCTATGAAGGCCGGGTAGCAGGCCGGGTCTTTTTTGACGTTCCTGAATCCGCCCTGCAACGGCTGGACCTCTACGAAGACTCTTTCTATGAAAGAGTTACGGTGCAGGTGCAGACTGCCGGGGGCCCTGTCGAGGCCGACGTCTATCGTGCCCCGCGAAAGAAAGCAGAAACCATCATCAGCAGCGACACCTGGAGCCTCGAATGGTTTGAGGCGAATGGCCTCGAGCGTTTTCTCGAAAACGTGTTCGATCATTGATCTCCGGCATCACGCCCCCGATTCGAGGTGGCAATGATATGGCATCGTTTGCAAAGTAGGAGAATGAAAACCCTCTTCTGCTGCCTGTTTCTTTTCAGCTTCACTTTGCTCCCTTCGCATGGAGCGGAGAAGCCAAACGTGATCTTTATCCTCGCCGACGACCTCGGCTACGGAGATCTCGGTTGCTTCGGGCAGGAAAAAATCAAGACGCCAAACCTCGACGCGATGGCGACGGGCGGCATGAAATTCACCCAGTTCTACGCGGGCGCCACCGTGTGTGCCCCCTCTCGCTGTGTCCTCATGACGGGGCAGGATACCGGTAACTGTTGGATTCGAGGCAATGGTGCGGCGGAAGCTCAGACCCTGCCGGACGCTGATATCACCGTGGCCGAAAAGATGAAAGAGGCCGGCTATGCCACCGCACTGATCGGCAAGTGGGGCCTCGGCGAACTCGGGTCCGTTGGGCACCCTAACAAACAGGGTTTCGACTACTTTTTTGGTTACCTGAACCAGCGGCACGCCCACAATTTCTACCCTGAATTTCTAATCCGGAACGACGAGGTCGTGACCTTGCAGAACAAGACCTCCCCTCTCTGGGAGGAGGTCAGGATTTCAACGCAGAAGCCGGAGGACGGCGCGGGTTTTGCCGCCCCGGAGGACAAGATCGAATATTCTCACGATCTCTTTGTCGAGGAGGTTCACAAATGGATTGGCGATCAGGCAAAAGAAGAGTCCCCCTTCTTTCTCTACCTTGCCCTGACGATCCCACACGCGAACAATGAAGCCGGCCGGGTCCTCGGCGACGGGCAGGAGGTTCCTGACTACGGCATTTATGCGGACAAAAACTGGCCCGACCCAGACAAGGGGCAGGCGGCGATGATCACACGGATGGATCGCGACATCGGGGCGATCGTAAAGCAGTTGGAGGAGCTGGGAATCGATGACAACACCCTCATCATTTTCAGCTCGGACAACGGCCATCATCAAGAAGGTGGAAACGACCCGGAGCTCTTCGATGCCAACGGTCCACTCCGCGGAATGAAGCGCGATCTAACCGAAGGCGGAATTCGCGTGCCGACAATCGCCTATTGGCCATCCGTTGTTGAAGCGGGATCAAGCTCCGATCATGTCGCCGGTTTCACCGACTGGATCGCCACTGCCTGCGACTTGGCCGGTGTCGAAGCCCCTCCAAAAACACAATCGATCAGTTTTGCGCCGACCCTGCGGGGTGATACAGAAAACCAGAGAGAGCACGATTTCCTCTACTGGGAATTTTATGAACGCGGAAGCAAACAGGCCCTCCGCTTCGGACCATGGAAAGCTCTTCGCGAGCCAATGTTCACCGGTGAGATCCAACTTTACAATGTCGAGGAAGACATCGGTGAGGAAAAGAATGTCGCTTTTGAGAATCCCGAAACAGTTGCCCGGGCCGGGGAACTGTTCAAAATCGCGCACACCCCGAACCCCATGTGGAAGGTGAAAAAATAATCGGGTCGGGCCAGTCTTCTCACGGAGAAGGCTGAAGCTCACGCCAACTTCCTTTCAGAACGTAAACCGGGTCCAAACCGATCAGTTCCCGAAGTCGTTTCGCAACCTCCTGACTTTTCCCGCAGGTTTCCGTGTCACAATAGACAACGACGGGCTGACCGAATGCCGCCTGCAGGGTGTCCATGTGCTGAAACATGAGATCTCCCCACTCTCCTAAATTCAGAAGAATCGCTCCCGGCAGGTGAGCTTCGTCGAACTTCTCACGCTCACGGGCATCCACCCAAAGAATTTCGGCACCTTCAGACAGTGCCGGGATCCCCGCCGGTTGAATCTGCCATCGCAGTTCCTCAGGACTGGAGACTCGATACCACGACGGTCGCTTCGGATGAAACACGGCGGAAAGTAGCGTCGCCACGATCGAGAGACCCACGATCACGAGAAGCTGCTTTCCTGTTCCTAAAGCCCTCATTGCACCGAAAAGTAGGCTAGCGGACGCGCGTAGGATTCAATTTCGCAGTCCGTCTCGATCCGGACGATTCCGAGTAAACTCCCATCCGTGGAATCCGGGGTGAGCAACAAATCATAAGCCCTCCCCTCTTCCACCGTGACCAGTTCACAAGTGACTTCCTTCCGCTTACTTTCCGCGCTGAGCACCCGGACCGGATCGGCGCGAACCACGCGGAACTCGACAATTTTGGTTTCCGGCTTCGATCCAATCTCCCACGAAGTCATCTCTTCAGTGATCGTGTAGACAGGCTCCGTCTCGATGCGGGTCGTGAGAAAAACCGGGCGGCTCGCCCCTTCAAACTCGATCGTGATTTTTCGCTCGGATTGCCCGCGGAGCTTCTCCGTGTCGAACAGGCCCGTGATCGTGGCCCTCGCTCCCGGAGGCACTGGATCCTGATCAATCTCGACAGAGAGACATTCGCATCCACTGACGAGACGCGAGACTTTTGCAGACTCAGTCCCTGTATTCTCAACCGCAAAAGTTACCTCGACATGTTTCTGCCCTGCCTCGGCGCGATAGACTTGAAAAGCAGGTTCAAAAACAAGGGGACCCGACTTTGCGCGGGCCTCGAGGACGGTGACCCGCTCACTGCTTTGCGGCAGAGCCTCCGATTCCGCGCCTTCCGCTTTCGCCGTGGGAGGGAACCAGACGTAGATGAAAAAATAGATCACCACTCCAGTCACAGAGACAAAGAGCCACGAAGGAAAAGTGTATCGGGCCAATTTCTTGTGCTTCTCAAAGTTGCCGCGCAGTGCCGCGATCACGAGCAGAACGATGAGGGGCACATTCACCACCGCAAGAATGATGTGAGGAATCAAAATCGACAGGTAAACCCGTCGCGCCACGGGATACTCCTTTGGAAACTCAGTGTGTCCCACCCCGTAATGATAGATCAGATAGCAGACCAGAAAGACTCCTGAAGTAGCGAGCGCACCCAGCATGACTTTTTTGTGCGCCTCTTTCTTCCCCGAGATAATGAGAAAGAAACCAGTCAGCAACAAAATCGTGCTGAGGCCATTCAAACCCGCGTTGATGGGTGGGAAAATCGAATAATCCATATCACTCTTTTTCAATTCCAAGATCAAAATCAGACAACTTCAATTCGGGGTCGAGAACCATCTTCAACTCGCGCACAAGACGCTCGTATTCCGTGTCCCCCCGCTGCACATTCATGACGTCGTAGTAACCGCGGATATTCGCCTCGCCATCGACAAGGGCGAGGCGGGTGTCGTGCATGAACTCGCCGACCGCAGCAATCTGCTCCGGATCGGTCACCTCCTCAGTGCCATAGAACTTAAACTCGGAGATCATGTATTTTGCAATCTCTCCAGCATCACCCGTAAGAAACCACCAGTCCTCCGAGTCAATTCCATGCTCCCGGACCCAGGCATCCATTTTTTCAGGGGTATCTCCCTCCGGATTCACGCTGATGGAAACGAGCCGGAACCGTGGGTCATCACCGAATTCCTCTTCAAGCAGTTTCATGACCGACGCCATTCCGAGGCATCCAGCCGGGCAGTCCGTGTATTGATAACCAGCGACATAGACTTTCTTCCGAAGTTCGCCAAGCGAGACGTTCTTTCCGTCGCGATTGATGGCGTCGAGATCAGTCTCAAGGCGCGCGATATGTGGGGGTCGCCAGTTTTTAAACTCGTAGTCGCGACGCAGAAGGTAGGCACGGGTCACAAAAATTGATCCGAACGCGATCACCGCGCACACGCCGATAATCGACGCCCACCAGGTGATAATCTGATTGCGACTCATCGCAGGAGCTTGTTCATCCATAGCAAAGTTAATTACGTTTTCACCAGACTTCAGAGCCACGCCAAATAGGCGGCGATCATCATGAGAGGCAGATAGAGAAGGGTATAGAAAAAGAGTCGGCGGGCATCTTCGCGGGTTCCGCTCTTTCGAAACTTGACCGCCAGAAAAAGCATCACGCTACCGAGGAGACCGCAGGGAACTGCCCCCCACCCTGCCAGCACGGGTGTCAGGAGCGGGAAGAGAACTCCGAAAAGAACCACAAGGATGGAGAAAAAGACCGCGATCTTCGCGGTCTTCGCGCCGGATTCATCATCGTTCGACCACATTTTAAATCCACCTTTGGCGTACTCTTCCCGATAAATCCAATTGATCGCAGCGAAGTGAGGCATCTGCCAGAGAAAGAGAAGCAGGAAAAGAAAGAGGGCTCCGAAGGTTAAGAGCGACTGCCCTCCCCCGGCCCATCCGATGAGCGGCGGTAGAGCACCGGAAATTGCGCCGACGACCGTGTTGAATGTCGAGACCCGCTTCATCGGCGTGTAGATGAAAAGATAGGTGACCAGTGTCGCTGCTCCCATTGCCGCCGCCATGACATTGACCATCACCCCCAAATGAATAAGGCCGAACGCGGAGAGCAACCATCCAAGTATGAATGCGAGAGGCTTAGGCATCCGGTTGGACGGAAGAGGCCGGTCGGAAGTCCGCGTCATCAGCTTGTCCGCATCCACTTCCATCAACTGATTGAAAACCGACGCACCGAAAGCGGCGAGGATCGTCCCTACCAGGGTATGCCAGAGGATTGCCCATGAAAACGTTCCGCTCGTTTTCGTGGCGACGAAATAACCGAACACCGCTGTGAGGACCACCAAAACGCTGAGGCGGGCCTTCGTCAGCGCCAGGAGATCGTTCTGAATTTCCTTGAGCAAGCCGACGGTTCGCGCCGGTTTGGAGTCCGTTTCCTGGGATGCCATGGTTAGTTGATCAGGATCTCAAGGTAGCGCCTGCCGGGGGATTAGCGAGGCCGGACTCTACGTTCCGGCCTCTCCAGGCGCGAACGGAAAAAACGAAGGAAAGCGCGAGAATGCTCAACCCGTTTAGGACATGAACATTCGTGACCCAGAAGCTTTTCTCAGTCCCAATCACGGAGAGGCCGAGAACAATCTGAAACACAATAAGTCCAACAATGAGAGCCATCAGCTGGAAGCCCCTTCCATCGCCCTGCTTTCTTTCTGTAAAAAGGCGAATCGCGATACCGAAAGCAAACAGGAGAACACAAACGGCGGTGAACTTATGGAGAAAAAGAACCGCAATGATCGGATCTTCAAAACCGGGAATCCATTGGCCTTGAGTCATGAACAAATCGTCATCAGGGACACCACTGCGATGAAAGTGCCGCATTTTTGCACCAAGGATAAGTTGAAGGAAAATCAAACCGGTAAAGAACGTTCCGGATATCCGCGTAAGCCGGAGTTGATCTGCACTCGCCGCAAATCCGGTCGACTGCCAGCCGCTTCCTGTCGCCATCGCGATGAGAATGAGAACACAAAAGAAAGCCTGGGCAAAGCACCCGTGAATCACGGCAAAAACGTCGGAAATTTCCGTGACCCTCAACCCGCCGAAAATTGCCTGAGTGGTCACCATCAAGAGAGCGAGAGCACTCAATTTCTGGACGAATGTCCATGATCTCGATCGCCAGCTCCAGACCAACCATCCGATCGGCAGCATAGCCAACCCGAGAGCGATCGTCAGAAACATCTGCTTCCGTGCCGCGTCAAAGCGCTCGTCACCCGCTGCGATAAAAACACCAAGAGTGACGGCCAGAAAGAGGACTAACAAGACGACTTCCAGCGCCCGCTTCCCGGAACGAACGTAGGCCCAGGAGAACAGGATTAGGACGAGAACACCAACCAACTTGGCCAAAAGCCGGTGACTGTGCTCGAGAAACGGCACCATGTAATCCAACCATCCGGGCGGATTAAATGAGCCGAGACTTAACGGCCAGTCTGCAAAGACCATCCCGGCCTGCTTCGTCGTTGTCGCCGCGCCCCACCAAATCAGGAGCACAGCCACGACGACGACAAGACGGGAGTAAATTTGAAATGCCCGACGAGGGGGGGGAGCATCGTTCATCAATACGGTCTTACGTTTCAAGTGCGGGAATAGAGATCTTCTCAGAAAACAAAATGGCGGAACGCTCACGCGATCCGCCACCCTAAAATCACTTCAAGCACGCAGGCTCAGGACTTTGGCAAGAGAGGGTTTTGAGCAGCATACCACTCATCGAACTCCTCAGAGCTGACCACTTTCACGTAAGCGACCATCTGCGCGTGACCGGCACCGCAGAGTTGAGCACAGACAATATTCCACTCACCTTCTTTCTCGGGGACGAACCACATTGGGATCTCGGAGCCGGGGATCGCGTCCTGTTGAATGAACATTGGCGTGATCGCAAGACCATGAATCACATCTTTCGAAGTCACCTGAATCACGACGGGACGCCCTTTGGGAATAACCAACTCGTTCACCGAGACAAAGTCGTCGGGCGCGTTTGGATCTTCCGAAACGAGCCCGACCGGATTGCTTCCCGAGAGACGCTCGTGAGAAGTCATCCCCACCAACTTGTCCTTACCGGCATAGTGAAAGGTCCAGCGATACTGCTCACCCACAGCTCTGAGGTTTACGACTTCTTCACCGGTCGGACGCTCCTTGGCGTCGGCCCGCTTTGCCCATAGAGGAAACGCAAAACCGAGCAGGAGGACGACTTCGACAATGACGACCCCGACTTCAACGTGGGTCGAAAAATGAGATGTGATGCCATTGTAGTTCGCTTTCGGGCTTTTCTTCCGATTGAACTTAAAAATTACCACGATCAGAAAAGCGGTCCAACCCACAAACAGGATTGCCATGAACCAGTGAATCAGGGCCAGCATGTGGTTACCCACATCACCATGGCGGGAAGCAACTTCGTGCATCCCGGAAATATCATTAATCCATTCAATCATATCAAATCATTCAAAAATATTAAGCGGCAACTTCACCGGGGACATCCCCCGTGAAATTTTTAGCACGCTTCATGAGGTAGAAAATGAACCCAAGAAACCCCATGAGGACACCGCTGAGGAGAACCAGCATCACGGCAATCGCAGAATTCGCCGCCTCAGCGAGCACGCCTTCGGCGCCACTCATGCACATGGGACAGGCCAGAAAAAAGGAATCAGGGAAGAATGAGTTCATATCTACTTTTTAGACAATTACGTTCTTAGCTTTCTTGAGGAAACGGATGCCGTAAATGAGAAGAAGAAGAGCGCCCGCGGCACTGATCCACCCCATGGCGGTGAACATCGGAGGGAGCTCAGGAATCAGAAGGCACCACGCTGCGAGTCCTCCCGTGAAAAGGACACAAATCGTGATGAAAGCGATATGAAAATTCTTCAAGGACATAACGGAAACTATTCCTGCTCAGTTAATTTACCATTCGTGGTCTCGAACGTGTCATACTGCTCGCGGATGGGATCGAACCCGGCGAATAAAGTAAGACCCATCAGAGAGATGAAAAACAAGACCGTGAAAACAAGGGTCTTGTAAATTAATCCGCGTTCATGGTTGAGGTGCATAAAAATAAGCGCCACAAGACTTGCTTTCGTCGTCGCGACTCCCAAACCGAGAACATAATCACCCGGCGTCGGTCCCGGAGGGCCTACGTCCAACCAGGGAACGAGCGCGAGAGCAATGGTAACTCCGGTGAAAAAGAAGAGGGCAATCCCTACCATCAGGTAGGTCTTCTTATGCTTTCCCCAGTCATGGATTTCTTCCGACATAGTAACAAAAAGTAAGATTCAGATTAAAGGAGATACATGATCGGGAACAAGAAGATCCAGATCAGGTCAACGAAGTGCCAGAACAAGCCGCCCACTTCAACGCGGTTGGCGAGATGCTCAGGATTCTTCAAAAACATTTTCTTTCCAAAGACCACAAAATACAAGAGCACGAGGGCCCCCCCGACGACGTGAAGACCATGGAGAGCGGTCATCGTGAAGTAGATCGCGTAGTAGTTGCCGTAACGAGGACCATGGTTACCCATGAACTTAATCTTCTCTCTCGGGACGGTTATCGTTCCGTGGTGACCGGTGTCCTTTTCCAGCTTTGAAGCCGACGGCTTGGTCTCACTGGTGTGAACTTCATCACCGTGAGATTCTTCGCCTTCGTGCTTCTCACCCTCGTGGTCATGACCATCGCTATGCTCACCGCCGACATGGACATAATGAAGATTCAGCTTGTGACCGCGAAGCATCTTCTCAGGAATTGTCTCGCCACGAGGCTCGTAGTAAGCGCGCATCGTCTCGTAATACTGGTGCTGCTTCGTGAAAAATTCCTGCTTCGCATACTCGTCATCCACGACCTCCCAAAGGATGGAGTCACGCTGCTTGGTCGGCATCACGAGCTGCATATCCACCTCGTGAATTTCAAAGAGCACATCATCGCCAGTGAGAGTCCCATCGACTTTCGATCCGTCACGATAGTTCATCGAGGTGTCGGAGTGCCCAATCACAGTGCGTGGATTCCCGTTAAGCTCGAACGGCTTTGCCGCCGTCACCATCGCACTCGTTGAGACTGAGACAGGCGCCGGGTTCTCAACTCCATCAGCAAGCTCGGTGCGGTAACGTTTCCGCTCCTTCGCGAGGTCAGATGCCGTCTCCCGCCGAGCCTGATAAAACCACTTTTTGAATTCCCCCTTCGAAGTGAACGCCACTGCATCCTCCCCGTCGGCGACTTCAAGCGTCAGCTCCGGAAACTCATCCCCCGCCAACTCGCGCAAAAATATCGGTAAAGCTCCCTGAAGACTGAACGAAGCTTTGTCGCCCGAAAAACGAATCTTATCGGTTCCATTGAGGATTGTGCCCTCCATCACCGAATTATCGAGCAACTTGATCCCGTGGTGCTTTGTCAGCTTGCTGTTGTACTCAATCGACTTGATGCACATGAACGCCACCGCGCAAGCAACGACCCCATACATCAGAACCTGAAAGCGACGCCAGTTCCGCTCTTTCAAAGCCACCCAGGCGAAGACCACGCCAACACTCGACCCAATGAGGATCAGGGTGTTGAGAAATCCGAGCCAGACGTAGCCTTTGTGAACATTCAATCCCCACGGCCATGGATTATCGACACCGTCCTGAACCCCGAGTCGGAGAAAGACATAGCCAGAGAAAAGCCCTCCGAAAAGCATAACCTCTGAGGCGAGGAAAAGCCAAATCGCGAGCTTGGAATTGTACAACCCCGTATCGCGGCGAGGGGTTACTTCATAGGGAATCTCCATAGTAAAAACGCAAACCTGTTAGTCAGAAAAAATGAGTGATCTAGTGCTTGGAATCGACGGCGACCTCCTCCTCCTCTTTAGCCGAAGCCAAAGAAGAAGGGTCACTCTCGAACTGAGGACTGAAATCTCTATCGGCACCAGGGACGCTATACTCGTAAGGCCCGCGATAAGCGACCGGCTCGGTGGTGAAGTTACCGTGCGGAGGTGGTGTCGGCGTAGCCCACTCGAGCGTCGTCGCATCCCATGGGTTGTCATTTTCGACCTTCTTACCTTTGAAGGCGCTGAGGAAAATGTTGATGATAAAAGGAATTTGAGCCACCGCGAGAAGCCACGCAGAACCTGAGGTGATGATGTTCAGATCGATCATGCGCAGTGGTGCGTCAGGCTCGATCACCTTCATCATCTCGCAAAGGTTCGAGATGAAAGTGTTCGGCTCCGAAAAGACCTGACTGCTGATCTGCTCGTAGGCTTTACCCCCGTCGAAAGCGCGGCGGTGGAAACCTGCCATGCCCTGGAAGAACATCGGCGCAAAAATTCCATTCATGAAAATGAGAGACGGCCAGAAGTGCAAGTGCCCCATCCACGTCGACATCATGCGTCCGGTCATTTTCGGATACCAATGATAGATGCCCGCAAAGAGCCCGAAAATGGTTCCCGGAGCGACCACGTAATGGAAGTGCCCGATCACATAATACGTATCGTGCAAATGAAGGTCAGTAAGACTGAAGGCAAGCGGGAGACCGGTCAGTCCACCAATTCCAAACATCGGAATAAAGGCCGTCGCAAAGAGCATCGGCACAGTGAAACGGATCGATCCTCCCCACATTGAAATCAGGAGTGAGGTAATTAAGATTACCGAGGGTATCGAGATCAGGACCGTCGTCGTCTGGAAAAAAGTCGAAACCGCAGGCCCCATTCCCGTGATGTACATGTGGTGGGCCCAAACGATGAACGCCAGGAAACCGAGAACCATGACCGCGTAGACCATCGTTTTATAACCCCAAAGTGGCTTCCGCGTGTTACACGGAATCACCTCTGAAACGATCGCAAGGGCCGGCAAAATGAGGACGTAAACCTCCGGGTGAGCCAGGAACCAAAAGAGGTGCTGGTAGAGGAGCGGACTTCCGCCCCCGGCTGCGTCAAAGGACATCCCGCTGACATTCAGACCCGTGGGAATGAAGAAACTTGTTCCGGCAAGACGGTCCATGAGCTGCATAATCGCTGCGACCTCAAGAGGTGGAAACGCAAGGAGGAGGAGAAATCCCGTCACGAGCATTGCCCAAACAAAAAATGGCATCCTCATCCATGTCATGCCGCGGCACCGGAGGTTAATGATCGTGCAAATGAAGTTCACCGCACCAAGGAGAGACGAACTGATCAGAAAGACCATGCCCATGAGCCACTGTGTCTGGCCGGTCCAAAATAAATCCCCATAATGAAGATCAGTCGTCGTCGCCAGAGGCGAATAGTTCGTCCAACCTGCCTTCGCCGCACCTGAAGGGAGAAAGAAACTCACAAACATGAGAACTCCACCGAGGAGGTAGAGCCAGTAGCTTGCCATATTGAGACGGGGGAAGGCCATATCCGGCGCTCCGATCTGCAAAGGGGTGACGTAATTTCCAAATGCACCGAAGGCCAGAGGAACGACTCCCAGGAACACCATGATCGTTCCATGCATCGCCCCGAACATATTGTAGAGGTCGCCAGTAACCTTGCCACCATCGTCAAGCCACGCCTGAAACCAGGGCCAATCAGCAAGCAGCGGGACCGCACGGTCCGGGTAGGCAATACTCCACCGCATCACCATCATGAGAAAGAATCCGAAGGCCAAAAACACCAACGCGGTGAAGCCATACTGAATTCCAATCGTTTTGTGGTCGGTCGAGAAGATGTATTTTTTCCAAAACGGCTCATAATGATCGTGGTGATCATCGTGCGTCTCTTTGTGCTTTTCTGCGGTTGCTGCGCTCATACTTCTGGAAATTTCGCCGGAACAGACCAATTAAATCAGTTTCGGGCGAAGGATATCAATCAAACATTAGGGAGAAACCCTCAGCCTTCACTGAGCGGCTCGCCGGTTTCCAAATCTAACTTAGAACCTGGTAAATTTTCATCAGCCGGAATTGCCAACAATTCGTCCTCAGTGTAAGGGCCACTGTGGCTGCCGAATTGCTCGCGCGCCGCTTTGATCATTTCGATGGTTACTACGCCGTCATCCCCCTCCTGGAGACTGCCAAATTCACGACGAATGTAAGTGACCACCTGAGCAATTTTTTCATCATTCAAATTATTCCACGCAGGCATCAGCTGATTGTAGGTCTGTCCCGCGACCTTGAAGGGACCGTTGATCCCATGAATCATGATTGCCCCGAGGCGAGAAGTGCCCTGATCAACCCACTCTGATCCTACGAGGGGTGGAAACTGGCCGGGGATCCCCAAACCTGAAGCCTGATGGCAGGCGATACAGTTATTGTAAACCTTCTTACCGTCACTCATCCAATCTTCGATCCAGGCGACTTGCTCTGCAGCCGCTTCATCCCCACCGAGTGACGGACGGGGCTCCGGCTGGTAGTTATCGCTGATGTAGATACTGGAGCTAAAGCCGTTGCTCGAGCTGAAGAGATGGCCGCCACCAAGGATGAGAATCAACGCACCGATCACCATCACGGTAATTCCGACGGTCCCTTCGCCACCTTCTGAGAGCGAATTTTCACGCTTCACCGAATCATGAAGGTCAATCGCGCCGGGAAGGCCCTGCTCGTAATCAAGGTTCTTTATCTCTTCTGCCATCTGGGTTCTGCTTGAGACTTTAAATTAAATTATTTCACCGCCGGAACCGGCTGATCTTTCTTCAGGGAAAGAAGGTAATCGACGAGGGCCTCTGCCTTCGGGGTCGGGACGAGCCCTTCGCCGTAAGGGGACTTCTTGTAAAAATGGAGATAGGCAGGCATTCCACTGTCAGGGTCAAGGCTCTTCGGATCGGAGAGGTGCCGGTGCATTAACTCCCTTGTCGTGATACGATGCCCAACGTTTGAGAGATCCTGCCCGATACGCTGATATCCAAGCGGCGCCACCTCTTCGAGAGTGTAATCAAGGGGCTGAGTTTCCCGGGCAAGACCGTCAGCCTCGCGACCTCCCCACCCCGGACGCCACATGTCCGGCCCCGCATAGGTCGGGCGTATTACCTGCGTATGGCAGTAAACGCATCCCTCGGCGGCATAAATCTGACGACCGTAATCACTGGAACCATGGCGGTAAAAAACGCTGTCTGGATAGGCCGTGACTCCACCCTCAACTTCCTCCCCCTCAAGATAAGGAATCGGCTCGGCATTTGAGGCGGCGACAAACGGGATCAGGATAAGAAACACCCAGGGGAAAAGGAACGCCAGTGCGAGCCCCCCGATCAGTTTCAAAAATGTGTCAGATTTCATTCGAAAGAAATTTGGGTTAGTGGTCAGCTCAAACCTGCGGCCGCCTTTGCGCTCGCAGCCGCTCCCGGCTTGGCATGGATCAACGTCGGCCCCTCGGACTTACGCCCTTTTCCGATAAACATGAGAGCAAGTTGATAGAGGAACAGAAAATTAGAGTAGGAAATCAATGCCCAGGCCACGGCGCGTCCTACCACGTAGGCTGACGAATTGACGAATGAGGTGGAAAACTCCTGGTCCCAGACCGCAAGGTTTCCTCCCTGAGCGATGCCGCCAACCAGCATCGTCACGACGAGAGTCATGATCCCATAGGTGCTCCACCAGAAGTGGGAACGAATTCTGGCCCCGGAAGGCCACTCAGCACCGGTGATGCGGGGAACGATAAAGTAAATTGCACCGAAGATCGTCATCGAGAAGAACCCGTAAAAAGCCAGCGTGTCCATGCCAACGATGAAATGGCTAAACTGAAGATCTTTACCAAAGTAAAAGGTCGAACTCATCGCAGCAAGAAGCGCATAAAGCCCCAGCATTAACATCCCAAAGACGGTGAATCGTAGCGATGGGCTATACTCCCATATCTTCGAACAACCCTTCAGGGTGAGCATCAAATTCGTCACCGTCGCGAGAATCGCCAGGAGAATGAAAATCGCAGCGGCACCGCTCACCCCCGGCATCCATGCTGGAAACGGACCACCCATGAAGCGGGAAAATCCCGTCCACCCGGCGAGAAACGCGAGCAGCCAGAAAGTCAAGTGAGCCAGCGGATAACTGTAAATGGGGCGACCCGCGATCTTTGGAATGATGTAATAAGCCACCGCTAGAGCAACCGGTGCCATCCAGAAATAAATCAAGTTGGTAATGTACCACGCATCAATCCCCGCACCCATCACCGGAGCTGTCCCCTTGTTGATGAAAATATTGGCGGTGAGAAAAATCCACGGGAACCAGACCGCCGCTCCGATGATAAACATCTCCGAAACATAGACTGCGGAATTGCGCCGCGAACGAAACATGGGGATCATCCAGACGACGATCAACGAGTAGGAAATTGCGACAATCGGCCAAATCCACCTGGGGAAATCCAGAAGAGGAATGCCGCGTCCGAAGCCGAACCAAACACTGAGAACCATCAAAGTCACGGCCGCATTCCAAACATGACCGACAACAATGATCGTCACACCATGCTTTAATTCGTTCCGGGTGAGACGCGCCATGAGCCAAAGCATCACGCCAATACCGGCCTGCATCGCCCACCCGTAGACGAGGGCACTCATGTGCGCAGGAAAGAGACGACCGTAGGTGAGAAATTCGCAACCATCCCAAAGCCCCGGGAGTCGGAGCTTCAATGAGCTGAAGAAACCCAAAAGAGTTGCTGCCAGCAACCACGCCGCCGCACTGGTGAAGAAAAACATCACAGGATACCGGGTAGAGCGATCAATCGAGGCGCGCTCTGCCATTTCTTCCGGTGTCGGTTGGGGAACTGTCATAAAATTTTCTCGTTTCTGCAAACGTGATTCGTCACTCACTGAGCAGGTTTATCAACCGCAGGAGCGGTGGGTGCCGCTGGTTTTGGTGTCTCGGCTGCCTTTTCAGGGGCCGCTGCCTTTGGCGCAGGTTTAGCCTCAACTACCGGTGCAGGCTTCGGCGCTGGCGTCTCTTTCGGAGCCTCTTCTTTTTTCGGCTCGGCAGGCTTCGGCTTCTCCTCTTCTTTCGGAGCCGACGCTTCTTCCATTTGCTTCATGAATGTCGGAGACCCTGGAACAACAATCGTGGACGCCACTGCTTTCGGAGCTCTCTTAACGAGGGCGGCCATTTCTATTGCGACCTTCTCCTCATCGAGAAGACCTCCCTGCGCTGTCTCGATTTCCTCAAGATTTGCCCAGCGCTGCTGAATCGTTTCCGGATCGAACTCCCCCATGTAGGCGCGATCTTCAATACTCTCATGCCCGGCGTATCCCGACAGGATCAGCGCCAAAAAACCAAAGAAGACAAATACCCCCATCGCCCCGAGGAATACCTTGAGCGGAGAGGAAGTTGATGATGCCTGATTACTCATGAAAGTCTTAAAAATCCAAGTTAGTTCACCACGTTGAGAGACTCATCAAGACGAGGGTCGCGACACGGGAAGAGACTCGCGGAACCCAGTTGACGGAGGAGGAAAAATCCGAAAATACCAGCGACCGAAACAAAGGCGAGAATGTCGAAAATCCAAGCTCCCGGGATCGTCATCTGAATGTCACCACCGGCCGCAGCAGAGAGTGAAATTCCCCGCTCCGGAATAATGATCCAGTAAATATCGCAAAAGTGCATGATCAGGTTCCACACCGCGACTCCTGACAAAACCAGCGGCATCATTTTCACCTTTTGAATGAGGAGGATTGCAAACGGAATGAAGAAGTGGCCGACGACGAGGCAGACGATCGTAAAGGTGTTCCAAAAATCCGTGTTCCTCGTCAGGTAGAATTTGGTCTCCTCCGTGATATTTGCATACCAAATCAGGAAATACTGCGAGAAAGCGATGTAAGCCCAGAAAATCACGAAGGCGAGCATCAACTTACCCATGAGGTGGTAATGCTCGAGAGTGATGACATTCTTAAGATACCCCGCCCGACGCAGCAGCGTCACCATGATGACAAGCAGCCCCATCGAGTTGAGAGCGCAACCCGCGAAGAGGTAGACACCCCACATCGTGGAGAACCAGGCGTAATCGAGCGCCATGAGCCAATCAAAAACAAGAAAGGTCCAGGCGGTCGCAAAGAAGGGGAGGAATCCACAACTCCAACGGCGCATCCAGCGAAACCATTTTGGGTCAGGATCAGAATCCTGGCGAACCGACCAGCGCTTGAGCGTGTAGGCAATTCCGACAAGGGCGATGAAATAGCACCAAAAACGTAAGTACCATACATTTTCATTGAGGTAGGCTCGCTTCACGTAAAGGAGAGCCTCCTCCTTCAGGAAATACTTATCGGTTAATTTTTTCTTCGCGGCCTCCTCAGTCACTTCCGTCTCAGACAAGTCCTCGATCTTCGATTCCAGAGAAGAGATCTTCCTCTCAAAATGAGCACGGTGTCCAGGGCTGGGAGAATCAATCGCCGCGAAGGCTGTTTTCGTTTCTTCCAGCTCAGCCGTGACTTTCCCGAGGGAAGCGCTGTGCTGTGCGACATACTCCGCCTTGCCCTTTTCAGCTTTCTCAGTTGCGACCTCCAACGCGGCAGCGCGTTTCGGGAACCACTCCCAGAGAGCATCACGAAAGCCCATTTGCGGAACGAGAAGAGGGAGTCCAAGCACGAGACAAACCAGAACCATGACGCCAAGATTCTCCATCAGTCGCCGGATCACCGTCCCCCAACCCGAATTACTCGCATGATGGAGCAGAGTCCAGAACATACCTCCGATCGAGAGAGAGAGAAAGAAGACCACAGCGAAGAGCCAGCTGTAACCCATCGCACCGGCCTTTTCAGGCATGAGAAAGCGCAGAGCAAAAAAGAGGACCAACCCACCGACCCCAACTGCGAGGCAGATGAGCTTCAGAAGAGTTGGCGACTTGAGAAACTCGCCGTCTTTGTAATTGTCGCCGTCCTTTAAACCAGCCATGAGAAGTAGCACAAAAAAATCGTAATCAGTTTCCAGCAGCTCCTTGAAGAGCTTTCACATAGGCTACAACCGCCCATCGATCGCTCACTGAAAGAACTCCATTGTAAGGACCCATCAGTCCCTTGCCGTGTGTGATTGTCCAAAAAATTTGCCCCTCGGGCATCGCGGAAACTCTCGCGTCAATTAAGTTGGCGGTTGGCGGGATCGCCCAATATTTCGAAACCACTCCTACTCCGTTGCCGCTATCGCCGTGGCAGGGGGTGCAGGTGATCTGGTAGCGCTGCTTTCCACGAGCGAGAAACGCTTCATCAAGCTTCAATGTCTCCGGATATCCCGCTCCATAGAAGTCACCGTAGAGCCCAGTGTCTCCGTAGCTATCTCCACGACTGAAGTCGAGAGGCGTCGTCAGGTTATCCTGATTGCCCCCGTGAGGAAAAGTAAACCCGAGTGGAACGGTACCTTCGACAGGCTTCCTCGAACCCTGGCCATCTTCGAAGAAGTCGCTCGGCTTCTGGTAATTCACACGATACTGATGGTCCATATCCGGAAACAACTCGAAAGGAGGGTCCGAGAACTTTTCACCACGCGGACCCAGCGCATACACTGTTGCCACTACCGCGATCGCTAAAATGAGGAAAAACCAACGCATTCTTAATTATTCAGTTCAGTGTGCGACCTCTTCAATCTTCCCGGCACCAATTTCCTGAAGGAAATCATGCGTTTTCTCTTTCTTAAACTTAGGATCACGGGCTTCGATCACCATAAGAAAGCCGTCGTCTGTCGCCTTTTCGAAAAGCTTTGAGTTGAAAAGCGGATGATTCCAGCGCGGCAAAGCGATGACAGCGAGGAGGCCAAACAAAATCGTGAAGCCGGAAAAAAGAATCGTGAGCTCGAATGTCACCGGGAAGAACGCCGGCATCGTAAAGAGGTTCGTCGGCTTACCCTGCACCACGGTCGGATACAAAGACACCTGTGTGAAGAATTGAAGAAATAGCGCAAAAAGAAATCCTGTTGTTCCGCCAACCAGGACGGCCGCCGAGAGCCAGCTTTTTCCGAGTCCCATTGCGTGATCCATCCCATGGACAGGGTAAGGGGTGTGGACATCCCAGCGGCGAAACCCTGCCTCGTGCACTTTCTCGGCCGCGTGATACAAATCACTCGCGGTCGAAAACTCTGCCACGTAGCCAAAAAGGCTCTTGGAGTTGTCAGATGATGCGCTCAAAAGATTCAGTAGTTCTCAGTTAATTAAATTTAGGATTCAGCCTGCCGCCGTTTCTCCCGAAGCTTTTTCCAATCCGGGAAATGAGGATCACTTTGCGGCAAGACTCCTTTTACCTCAGACATCGCGATGACGGGAAGGAAACGGATAAAGAGGAGAAAGAGCATGAAAAACATTCCGAAGGTCCCGGCGAACATCAGCTTCTCAGTTATTGAAGGAGAATAGTAACCCCACTGTCCCGGCAGGAAGTCCCTTGCCAGCGTCGTCGGGATGATGACAAAACGCTCAAACCACATTCCGAAGTTCACGAAGTTCGCGACGATGAAAACGACCCACAAATTATGGCGCGCCCACTGAAACCAGAAAATCTGCGGAGCGATCACGTTACAGAAAAACATACAATAGTAGGCCCAGGTGTAGGGGCCGGACAAAATCCGGAGATGAAACGCATCGGTTTCAAACTTATTCGCGCCATAAAAGCTGATGAACAGCTCCATGATGTATGCGTATCCCACGATCGTTCCCGTGAGGAGAATGATCTTCGACATGTTGTCGATGTGCTTGTGCGTAAAGAGGTCCTCAAGACCGTAGAGCTTGCGCACCGGAAGCATCAGGGTCAGCACCATTGCGAAGCCCCCGAAAATTGCACCGGCCACAAAGTAGGGCGGGAAAATAGTGGTGTGCCACCCGGGAACAACCGAGGTCGCAAAGTCAAACGAGACGACCGAGTGAACCGAAAGAACGAGCGGAGTCGAGAGAGCCGCAAGCAAAAGATAAGCCATCTCGTAGTGCCTCCACTGCCGGTTCCCGCTGCGCCAACCAAGGGCAAAGAAGCCGTAGAGGAACTTGGGGATCTTCTTCGTGGCACGGTCGCGAAGTGTCGCGAGATCCGGAATCAACCCGATATACCAGAAGATCACCGAAATCAGAAAGTAGGTCGAAACCGCAAAGACATCCCAGAGGAGTGGACTCTTAAAGTTTTGCCAGATCGCGTTGGCATTCGGCACCGGAGCAAGGAACCAAACCATCCAGAATCGACCAACGTGAAAGCCCGGATAAATACCG
>Ga0222663_1000155_pt1 | contig 43831 bp, 50 predicted proteins | sample AntAcemetagen602_FD_179852 | JGI IMG/M metagenome (GOLD analysis project Ga0222663, IMG submission 179852) | Saline water microbial communities from Ace Lake, Antarctica - #602 | ecosystem: Environmental > Aquatic > Non-marine Saline and Alkaline > Saline | place: Antarctica: Ace Lake... | reverse complement strand
CCCGCACTATCAAGGACGGCCACCTATTGGACGCCCTCACGGTCCCGCCATATAACGGCAGGCCTTGGTGGGCTCCGAACGGGATCGCCGCCATCCCCACCACCGCCCTTGATCCACCCCTCACAATGGCTTCTCCGACGGTCCCGGCGCTTATCGGGTCCCGGTCCCCATACTATAACCCATGTCATATTTTACGCTCAGAGCGCTTCATTCCCTATCGATGTCGAATCAGATATTTTTCGAAACTCCCCAAGAATTTCGCTATGGTTCTTGCTGAGATAACGCTCAACATTAGTGTTGTTTAATATCGAAACCAAATAACCCCGTGCCAGAACCAGATTGAGATGATCTGGCCCATAGGAATCTTCAATCAACTTCATTTCTCGCTGTAGGTTGGCCATTTCTGTCTCCATCTTTTCAATTTGCTCTGGGGAAACCCCTTTGATGTTCTTTGGCTTACAAGAATCAACCAGCTGATCTTGTCGTGTGGCTGCCAGCAAGGCCCTAGAATAGGTTACTGAAAAGTTATTCATGGCGATCATCAATTCCACGACTTCTACTTGGCGCATGGATTTCATCTTCTTTAGGGATTGGAACGTGCTAACCGGGCAATGTGTGTCTTTGAGAAGTTCAACAACTTCGGGACAAATGCCGTCTAGAAGTTTGCGTTTCTGCCGGATGCTTGGAATGTTGATATCTAACGCCTTGGCAATACGGTCTTCAGGAACCCCGCGTTCAATGGCTTTCAGGATCATCTTGTGTTCTTGGATGGTTGCCAGCCGGTTGATCCGTTTGTTGTAGGTGAAAGCCTCATCATCGGTGGCTACCAGGCAGATGACCTCATCAATTTCAAGGTCCTTGAGGACTTCAATCCGCAGATGGCCATCAAGGAGCATGAATTGGTCGGATTTCTTCGCCTGCCGGGTGACGATGGGCGGCTCAATAATCCCGATCTCCCGAACGGAAGCCAAGATTTGTTGGTATTTCTTGGTCTTTTTGATGGTTGATGGGAGTTGCTTTACTGGCAAAATATCCACAAACTTGATGCGGATGCTGTTTGGCTCAAAGGCCATTGTGACAATATTCGACATATCTATAACCCCGTACGTGTTTCAATCATATCTGCCAAAGGACGGGGCATAGTCGATAATTCTTCAGCGCGAAGAAGTGTCGTAAAGTTTTCATCGGCCAATAGCGTTCGCATGGCCTCAACGACAAAAAGTAGACGGTTTTGCGTGATTTCTGCCTTTTTGATCATCAGGCGTTGTCGGTCCGCTTCTTTTTTATAAACCCGAACAAGTGTATTGGATGATATTCTGGTTCGGCCTGAAGTAGATTTAGAAGAAACTAATGCCTTTCCCTGACGGCGTCGCCGTTCGACTATCCGTTTTGCCATTAGCAATTTCTTACCGCGCAACAATCCTTTTTCATAGGCTTCAGCCAAAGCTTCCTGGACGCCTTCAATGTCAGATTCTGCAATATCAAGGGCGACACTGAGGGGGATTTGCCCGGCTTCAACGGCGATCAGCAACCGTTCCTCACCCTCTTCCAGAAGATGAATGATGGCATGAACATACTCGCGGGAAAGGCCTATTTTCTTGGCGATGTCCGTATCGGAATATCCACGTTTTTTAAGCTCGCCAATATCCTGCAATAACTCCAGTGGTCGATGTTGCCGTCTCGCAAGGTTTTCCACGAGGCTCATGATCAACCGTTCTTCCTCGGACACATTAACGACGATGGCCGGTATTTCCTGCTGTCCAAGCGATATGAAGGCCTCGAGTCGTCCTTGACCACAGACAAGCTCATACGTGGATTGATCACCTGAAGTTTTGCGAAGGCTGATCGTGATCGGTTTCTTCAGTCCAACCTTGGAAATACTATCGACAATTTGACGGAAGACTTTCTTGTTCCGATCACGGGGATTGAGAACGGTAATGCGATCAACCGGGATCATTTCAACGTTGGGTGTTTTCTGATCATTGCTCATGCTGCAATCTCCGAAATTTTGGCCCGCTCTGCCATGGCATAAAAAAAATCTAGGCCATCAAACCGATAAGCATCCAGCATGAGGCCGTTTTCTTCTGCCAACCGGAGCCGGTCTGTGGTCATGTCGTAAAGGGGGAGAAGGTAATAATCCAAGGGCTGTTCATTGATGCTGTCCATCCGGATGGCGACGGTGATATCCGGGGCAAGGCCGGTATCAAGGCGGATCTTCCACCGAAATGATCCGGCGGGTGTTTGCTGACAGCGAGCGATAACGATTGAAGCGGTAAACTCACCATTGATTGTCAGCAGGTCTGTGGCTGGGTTGCGATGCGCTTGGCCGCCCAGGCTTTCAATCATGGCAATGGTCGAAGCCACGGTTTCATAGTGCTTTTGGCGCAACGCTTTATTGATTTCGATATAACGATAATCACGGTCTGGCTTAAAGCCGACCAATTCATAGGCCCGGATCAAGCTGCCAAACCGATGGTTATAAACACCGCTGGAGGGCATGCTGTCGGCTTCGTCGATGACGACGCCAGAGAGATACCCATGTCGCTCAAATAATTGCTTGAGACGATCCAGCATTTCTTCGTCAGAGAAACGACGATTGCGCTCCCGGATCATGCCCTGCGCGGTGAAAAACACCTGAGGTTCGACAATGCCCTCAAATGCACCATCGGCCCGGACCCACATTTCCGGGGTGTTGACGGTACGTTTTTTCTTCAGCTTGAAGGATTGGTGGTTATAGACGTTATTGCCGATGTATTTCTCATTGGACAGAATCTGATGAACGGTCCCCCGGTTCCAGGGGCGACCAAGATCTGTCTGAACTCCTCGTTGGTTCAGGATATCGGCGATTTCATTTTCAAGTTTTCCGCCATCAACAAATTCCCGGTACATCCAGTTCACGGTTTTGATTTCATTTTCCGGGCCAGGAACCAGAATTACTCGGTCCGTCTGCAGGCTCTTATGTTCCCCAAGGTCCAATAGGCCTTGAGGCGTTCCACTTTGGTCAATGCGCATGCGACGCAGACCAAAGCCCGCTGTTCCTCCTTGTCGAAACCCAAGTTCAATGAGGCGGCACTGACCGGCAAACACCTTCGTTGATAGCTCTCGGCTGTATTCACCAGCCATGGCACGCTTAAAGCCCTTGAACATGGTTGAATAGGGGCTGCCATCATTTTCAAACTGCTCAGCACAGAAATGCACGGAGATACCGCTCCGGTGGCAGATGAATTCGTAATAGGCGCTTTCATCGGCATCCTGGAACCGGCCCCACCGGCTGATGTCGTAGACAAGGATGGCTTCAAAATCGGTCTGCTTGTTTATAACGTCATCAATCAGGCGCTGTAAGGCTTCGCGCCCCTTGATCTGCAACCCACTCTTTCCGTCATCGGAATAGGTTTTCACGATCTCCATGTTATGCGCTTCGGCATATTTATGGATCACATCGGCTTGGTTCTCTGTTGAATACTGTTGGTGATCGGTAGACATGCGGACGTACTCAGCGACGCGGACCTTGTCATCCTGGTTTTTGTTATTATTTGTGTTCGTCAATTTGGGGCCACCTCGCTTGTTGAGACAATCAAGGTCAAGACAATATGTTACCTAGCGTATAATTACAAGCCTTGGAAAATACCTAGTTCAGGGGAATTAACGTTTTCGGGAAGAATCAAAGATTATGACGCGGCTTTGAGAATGGTTCCGGCAACACCGAAGGGGAGGCCCTTAGGGTCTCCAGCATAGATCCATTCCATCGTGATACCATGGAGTCGGTAAAACTCAGCCATAGCCATAGGATCAGGCATACGTTTCCCACTTTCCCAATGACTCCAGGCCGCTGCCTTAACATCAATGGCCTCGTATAAGTCCTTCTGGCTCAGGCCAAGCGTCAGCCTTGCCGCCTTCAGGCGAGCACCAATCTGGATCAATTCATCGTTGTTTCGTGTTCTTGTCATATCGGTAAATAATTTACCTGAGGTATTGTATTTTGTCGACCTGGATGCAAAATTCTGGATGAAATTTACGCTCAGATAATTCTTAAGCAGGAAACCCTCATTACCAATATCGAGTTATGCGGTGAATAGAGAACTTAATCACCGCATAAAATAAGGTGAATATTCTTGCGCTTGCGGCGAATACAGATTACATTCACCGTAAATTATGCGGTGAATAGAAATGTGGATCCACGAACACAAAGACTGGCCCAATTTTATATGGGACGACAAAGTTTTATCGTCTGACCTGGCTGAAATACGCCATCGCCAAGGACATCTGCTTGGCAGAATGGAAGGTTTAGGGTTTGAGCTAAAGCGAGAGGCGAGCCTGAGCACGCTTACGAATGATGTGGTGAAATCTTCCGCCATTGAGGGCGAAACCCTGCGCCCGGAAGAAGTGCGTTCTTCAATTGCCCGCCGGTTAGGTATGGATATTGCGGGACTGATTCCCGCTAGCCGTGATGTTGAAGGTATCGTTGAAATGATGCTGAATGCTACACAGAAGTTCGAAATGCCACTTACCAAGGAACGTTTGTTTGATTGGCATGCCGCATTATTCCCGACGGGGCGAAGTGGCATGCATCGCATTACTGTGGGAGCATGGCGCACAGCAGAAGCAGGGCCCATGCAGGTTGTTTCCGGCCCTATTGGTCACGAAAAAGTCCATTTTGAAGCCCCACGGGCTGGAAAGCTTGATCCAGAAATGATGGCCTTTCTTGAGTGGTTTGATGCAGAAAACAAAATAGATCCTGTCATAAGAGCTGGGATCGCTCATCTTTGGTTTGTAACGATCCATCCCTTTGAAGATGGTAACGGGCGTATTGCCCGAGCCATTGCTGACATGGCGTTGGCAAGAGCCGATGGCGCATCAGATCGTTTTTATAGCCTTTCTTCACAAATAGAATCTGAACGTAAGGACTATTACGATCAACTTGAACGCCAACAACGAGGAACACCTGACATCACCAGTTGGCTCAAATGGTTCTTAGAGTGCCTGGGATATGCGATTTCGAATGCTGAGGACGCTTTGGGTACTGTTCTTCATAAGGCTCGCCTCTGGGAACAGATCAATCAGAAACCCGTGAATGAAAGACAACGCCTGATTATCAATCGTATGCTTGAGGATGATTTCCAGGGCCACATGAACACATCAAAATATGCCAAGCTGGCTAAGTGCTCAAACGACACAGCATTGAGGGATATCCAGGAGTTGAAGGCACGAAGTATATTCGTTCAAAACCCAGGGGGAGGCCGCAGCACGAGCTATCGTCTGCCGGATATCACAAATTGAAGGTCGACAGTTCATAACTCGGAAAGTTGCGAAGCTTCGCGGTTTTTCGCTCCAGTACGAGGAGACGGTTGAAATCGAGGTTCCTTCCATCCGCCATTTCAAGGACTTAGAAGGGTTTGTTCACACGGACAAAGCGAGAACAGGGAAATCCATGAGACCCCCATGAGACCCCCATGAGACTTTTTGGGTGATTTAAGTCTGTTTTTGTTCTGATTTGACGCGCAGCCGGAAGGCTTCTTTCGCCATTTGTGACTGTCTCAGGCAGACTGGTCATCGTCTCCAGAGACGGGCGTTTTTGCGGACTGGAAAATTTCGGTGCGCGTATGATCGGGCTGTTGATTGATCGCCTTGGTCAGCGTCACCAGTTCCCGGCGTAAGCCATAAACCTGATCGAGGAGCGACAAGACGACAGGCATGGCTTGATCGTCAATCTCTAATTCCGAACGGCATTCAACGATCAATCGTATCCGGGCAACGTCTGTCGTCGTAAAGACAGGTTCACTTGATGGCCCTTCTGGCAGTACCCATCCGCGTTCAATCCAGATGGTAAGATCGTCTGCACTAACCTCGCCAATCAAGTCTGTGACGTCGTCAAATCTGATGCTCATGGCTCCATCATCCCATCGCGTGGATTGTATGCCGTCGCGGGCGACCAGTCTGAGGCAAATGCCGTGAGGGCTTCATCAGGTTCTTTTGGTAGCATAACTTCCAATCGGACATATTGATCACCGTGTTGCCCGCTCTTGGGATCAAGAATGCCCCGACCCTTCAGCCTGAGCGTTGTTCCTGTATTTGCGCTTTTTGGGATTTTCATCTCGACTGCACCGGCAATGGTCGGAACCTGAATTTTTCCACCCAGGACGGCCTCATTAAGGCTAACAGGAACGGTCACATGAACGTTGTTATCTTTCCGTGTGAAGAAACGATGCGCATTGATATGGACCTCAATGTAAGCGTCTCCGGGTGGACCGCCACCGATCCCCGGCATGCCTTTCCCTTTTAGGCGCAAGGTTTGACGATCGCGTATGCCTTCGGGAATTGAGATATCAAGCGTCTTTCCATCCGCCATCGTTGCCCTTTTCTTGGCCCCCTTTGCGGCCTCCAGCCAGTCAACGTTCAGCGTATAACTGATGTCGCCACCGCGCAGTTTCATTCCCTCGGCACTGCCGCGACGACCAAAGAGGTCGGCAAAAATATCACTCATGTTTTCTGCACTATGATCACCCGAATACCGGGCGTATTTGGCACCATCTGCGGTGTCGGCATAGGCATTGTAATAACTGCGGTCGGGCTGCTCATTTCCAGCAGCATCAATTTCGCCATCATCGAACCGTTGGCGTTTTTCAGGATCTGATAGCAGACTCTGGGCGGTGCTTATCTCTTTGAAGCGCGCCTCTGCCACCGCGTCGCCTGGGTTTAGATCGGGGTGACATTCCTTGGCAAGTTTACGATATGCCTTTCGGATATCCGCCTGGCTCGCGGACCGATCCACTCCCAGTATTTCGTAAGGGTCACCCATCTAAAACCGTTGCATCAAAAAGCCGTAAGCCATAATGATCATCGCAGATCTTCGGTCGCTGTGCGGCTCGGCAGAACCATGGCGATCACAATGAAAGTCATGCCCACAGCAATACCAAGCCATTCACCTGGTATCGCATCAATCAGTGCCGGATAATCGGTGCCAGATATGATGCCAAGCGTGGTTTTCCCGCCAGCAATGTCATCGAGAATACCGGTTGATGAAACCCATGCGTAGCTAACCATGTACGCTGCGGCCCCTAAGAGGCCACCAAGTACAAAGACCATTGCGTCCTTTCGGCCCGTTGCCGCAGCCGCTAGGCCCGTCCCAGGGCAAAATCCAGATACAGCAAACCCGGCGCCCAGCAGCAATCCACCAACAAAGACGCCCGCATAGGCCGATTTCACGGAAAGATGGCCAACATCAATCAGTCCCACAAGCAGGCCAGCGAATAACACGCTCGACCCGATGCCTATGGCCAACAGGATCGTTTTCATCAGATGGAGATTGCTGAAATTCAGCATACGAATAATGTAACCAGGATTCGTTGCACCGACACGATCCAACACGAACCCAAACGCAAAGCCTAGAACAATGGCTAGGATGATAATGGTCATTGGGAGGCTCCCTCTCTGAACAGGATTATAGCCAAAGGAATGCCGATGGCAAAGACGCCAGCGGTAAAGATATAGCCTGATAACGCCGTTTGCATCATGCCGCTCATCATGTGACCAGAGGTGCATCCCCCAGCCAACCGTGCGCCAAACAACACGACAAAGCCCGCAACAAAAGTTGTGACGTATCGCTTCCACGGATCATCGCCAAAGCGACTGCGCCACACCATCGGCATTGTTTTTTCAGTACGGGAAAGGCCACCACGCAGGAACGCAGAAACAGCCGCCCCAACCATCATCGCCAAGACAAAAACAAAGCTGTAGTTGATCGGGTTGGCAACAGACTTCGCGTAACTTCCACCGCTCTTGTTCAGATAGGCGTTCGAGCTGGCATAACCACTTTTGGTATCGGCCGATGAGACAACGACATCCGTTTGAAAAACATCCCAGATGATCCCGTCGAAGATAACAAACTGCGTCGACACCCCAATGGGTTTGACCAAGACAACCGCTGCGATGAAAACAAGGCCAAGCAGAAGGCCACCAATTTTATAGGAAAGTATCATAGAATTTCGTCCCACAGTTGAAGGGCTATGTGGCTTGACTGAGCTGCCGTCGGGCCGCCTCGCCCAACACTGCATGCTTAGGCTCACAAATTAGTTGCAGCATTGATATTCATCAACGCGAATGGTGGGCGCGATGGATATGGTTTCAAAATCAATTTTTGTTGACGATCAATGTGCGCGAATGAAAGGAAATCCGATCATGAGAAAACAGAAAACTGCCGAGTTACCATCGGTCGCATCGCCCTTCGGCCTTGATAGCGACGCAATGCAGTCTTTGACCGTTTACCAGTTGGAAGCCATGTCAAAGGTCAGCGCGAACGTTCTGGAAGGCGTTAAAGATTGGCATAGTGAAGTCAGCCGATTTGTCAGCAATCGCTTAGAAAAAGACACAGCCCTTCAGCATGCACTTTGTTCTTGCCAGTCTCCCAACGAGGTCTTTGAGACCTATACGTCATTCATGCAAGATGCCATGGCTCAATACACAGAAGAAATGAACAGGCTGGGAGAAATCATGGCAAGCAAGGGCGCAGCGGCCTCTGATGGATCAGGTGCTGATTGAGCGCCCGGTTGCTTAGGGAATTAGATCCTCCAGATGCGCAACTAATTGCGGGGCAGTTAGGTGAACCAAATTTTGTGTGTGCAAGGCAATTAGCCGCTCTTCTGCTTGGTCTGAGATGAGGGGGCGCAGGTCAACAAGCGCGCTCGGCGCAACCACAAGAACGAGATGATCATATGTCGCGTTGCTTGCCGCCTGATTGATGAAGTCTGCAATGTCAGAGAGAGAGGTAAGGGCCGCTTGGCCATGCGGATCATGCGACACTTGGGCCAATGAAATTTCCCGTTCCGCTTCGCGCTGATCTAGAATGGTTGGCGATGCGCCTGTGCCCTGCGATTCAAAAAAGAAGGCGACACTTTCGTCGCAAACAACATACCACGTGGTTTTTGGTTTCAATTTCATGGCACCACTCCCGCTTGCTCTGCTGAAGGTGACTCTGTCCGCTCTTGGTGCCCTCCGCATTGATATTCATCAGTGTGAAACAACAGGGAATAGATCACTCTACAGACTAGGTGGTTGTATATTGGATGCATGAAAATGGAAAAACGAACGGTGCCATATGGCCTGATATTTGGCGTGATCGCCATGGCATGGATTCTATTACTCGCGAAGCCGTGGCAAGATGAGCCAGTTGGTGCCGTGGTCCCTTATTCTTTGTTTAAGCAATGGACCAAGGACGGTAAGGTCTCGCGCGTGACGCTTGAAGGGCAAAAGGCGGCAATAATTCTGACAGAACGGATTGAGTCGGAGGTCGGCGGCGCTCTTACTTCTACAGACCGAGCCGTGACTTACATCCCACCCTTGCCCGACAATCAACTGATTCAACTTCTTGAAGACAACGACGTTATTTTTTCCAGCCTGCCCGACACGAGCGGCACTCGCTCGGTATTTTTGTCGTTCCTTCCGTGGCTGGCGCTTATCGGATTTTACATCTGGTTTCAAACCAGGATGTACCGGAACATCGCCGGGGGCCTTGGTGCTGGGGGAGCAAAAGACTTTCTGGCCGGTTCGACAAAACGCGAGGAAAAAAGTGGCCGTAGAGTGACATTTGACGATGTCGCCGGTCAGGACGCCGCCAAGGATGAAGTTGCTGAATTGATCGCTTTTCTTAGAAACCCTGAAATGTATCGATCTTTAGGCGCCGAGCCACCGCGCGGCATCCTTCTGTTGGGACCGCCCGGCACGGGCAAAACGCTGCTGGCGCGGGCCTTGGCTGGTGAAGCGGATGTACCGTTTTTTAGTATTTCAGCGTCGGAATTTATCGAATTGTACGTTGGCGTCGGTGCAAGCCGGGTTCGGTCCATGTTTGACGAGGCAAAAAAACGCGCGCCGAGCATCATCTTTATTGATGAGTTGGACAGCATCGGTCGGGTGCGCGGTACGGGGCTTGGTGGTGGCCATGATGAACGCGAACAAACCTTAAATCAGATTCTGTCGGAAATGGATGGATTCTCAGCCCATGAGGCCGTCATTGTTGTGGCGGCGACCAATCGTCCTGATATCTTGGATCCAGCGTTACTGCGGCCTGGGCGATTTGACCGACATGTCACACTGGATTTACCAGACAAAGAGGCCCGCCTGGCGATCCTTAAAGTACACACCCGCAAAGTACCCATGGGTGCTGATGCCGACCTTGCGGCGATCGCTGCTGGGACACCCGGTTTCTCAGGTGCCGATCTCAAAAACTTGGTCAACGAAGCCGCAATGGCCGCCGCCCGAGAAGGTCGGAAATCTGTGTCGATGAACAATCTCGATCAGATGCGAGACAAAGTCATCATGGGCACCGTCCGGACACTGGCCATTCAGCCTGGCGAACACCGACGCCTCGCCGTGCATGAGTCGGGCCATACGGCTGTGGCCTACCACCTGCCAAACGCAGACCCGATCTACAAAGTCACGATCATTCCACGTGGTCGCGCTTTGGGCAGCACCCACATGCTGCCAGAAGAAGAACGCCACACACTGCCCGAACCGTACCTAAAAGACAGGCTTGCGGTGATGCTTGCCGGCAGGATGGCGGAGAAACTCTTTTTGGGATCGGTCAGTTCTGGTGCCGACGATGACATTCGCGAAGCCACAAAACTCGCGCGCGCCATGGTCGCCCGCTGGGGGATGTCAGAGGAGATTGGCCCGGTTGATTTTCGCCAAAGCGACGATCACCCGTTTCTTGGTCGAGAAATCACCCAAGCGCGGTATTTTAGCGAGGGTACAGCCCACTTGGTCGACCGTGCCGTTCAAGATTTGCTGAATGACGCGTCAAAACGCGCAGAGGCAGTTTTGGTGCAACATGATGCCCCCGTTCGCGCAATGATTGATGCATTGGAAGCACGCGAAACCTTGGATAAGCAGGAAATCGCGACATTTCTGGGAACTTCTGACAAAACGGCGTCGGCCCCATCAAACGAAGCGACGAGTCTCATGCAAGCGGGTGTCTTGAGCTCGTAAGCTCATAACAGCCACGCCCTCACTCTTGCAGAACGTAGGAGCCAGGCGCGTCGTCGAGTGTGGAAGACAAACCATCGTTTTGCCCCATGGAGGGCGGCGCTATCTGGTTGCCTGAATTTTGGCCAAGCCAGCGTTGCCAGTCAGGCCACCAAGTGCCGTCTTGGACAGGTGTTTCATCAAACCAACGATCTGGGCCTATATAGTGATCCGTTGGTAATGAGGTTCTCATCCGATAACTGCGGTTTGGATATTGGGGATCTGAAACAATGCCGACATTGTGTCCCCCGGTGGTCAGCAAGAACGTTATCTCTGCATTGGCGAGAAGATGGAATTTGTAGACTGAATGCCAAGGCGCGACGTGGTCGGTCTCCGTTGCGACAACAAACATTGGCACGCGAATGTCAGAGATGATGGCGGGCTTACCGTCAACGCGATAGCGGCCTTCCGATAGATCATTGTCGAGAAACATCTTTCGCAGATACTCAGAATGCATCTTATAAGGCATGCGCGTTGTATCAGCGTTCCAGGCCATCAGATCCGTTAATGGTTTGCGCAGGCCCATCAAATAGTCATGAATCATTTTCGACCAAATCAGGTCGTTCGACCGGAGCATCTGAAACGCGCCAGCCATCTGGTGCGTATCTAAATACCCGCGTTCCCACATCATATCTTCAAGAAACGAAACTTGCTTGTCATCGATGAACAACATCAATTCGCCGGCTTCTTCAAAGTCAACTTGGGTTGCCAGAAACGTCAGTGAGCCAAATCGGTCGTCGCCGTCACGCGACTTTGCAGCGGCCGCGATGGTAAGAAGTGTGCCGCCCAAGCAATAGCCCACGCCGTGAATAGGTTGATCTGGAATGATCGACGTTATCGCATCCACGGCGTCATTGACGCCCAACTGCCGATAGTCATCCAGCCCCAGGTCTCGATCATCGGCGTCCGGATTCTTCCAAGACACCATGAAAACGGTATGACCATGATCGACCAAATATTTGACCAACGAATTTTGGGCCGACAAATCAAGGATGTAGTATTTCATGATCCAAGCGGGCACGATCAAGACGGGTTCTGCATAGACCGTTTCGGTCGTTGGTGAATATTGGATAAGCTCGATCAAGTCATTGCGGTAAACAATTTTTCCAGGCGTGACGGCAACGTCTTTGCCGACGCAAAAGGCTTCCGCCCCAAGCGGTTTCTGTCCCGATGCCGCGCGCTCCATGTCTTCAATCAGGTTTTGCCACCCCCGCACAAGGTTTTGTCCGCCTTCTTTTAACGTGGCTTCCAGAACTTCAGGGTTTGTCGCAATAAGATTGGCGGGCGAAAAAATGTCCAGCCATTGCCGCGCGGCGAATTCGATAACCCGTTGATGCGGTGGCGAAACCCCATCCACACCGGCCGTGGCGTTGTACCACCACTGTTGCGTTAACAGAAACGATTGATAGATCAAGTCGAACGGGTATTGCTGCCAGGCCGCACCAGTGAAACGCTTATCCTGAGGTAGCGGATCAATGCAGCATCCGGCTTCTAAGGGGTTCAATGTACGCGACCAGGAATAATGGGTGAACTTGGCAACCTTTCGAAACGCTTTATCGAACAGTTGCGCTTGCTTGCCTGGCGACAACGCCAGCCCTGTTGCCCAGTCGAGATAGACGGCCATCATCGCCCGCGGCGAAAGCCCCAGGGTGTAACGCGCAAGGGTCGCGCGGAGCGCGCGGTCAGAAACGTCAAACATGGTGTCCGAGGCAAAAGAGTCCCGTGCCCAAAACCCAAATCCGGGTACTGGAACAGGTTTTTTGGGCTGTCTTTTTGGGGGCGCTGTTTGGCCCGTTGTCTCCAGAGGTGCACCCGGTGACGGGGATTTGGATGCACTTGGGCTTCGTCGGCGCACAGCCTTCTCAGGTTGTGGTTCACGACGCGCGGTCGTTTGCTTAGATCGCTTTTTGCTGCTTGTTGTCATGTGTGTGAGTAAACACCCACCCGGCTGGATCGGCATTGATCAAAATCAATATCCCTTAGCGTTGCCGAACAGACTCAATTGTGGCCTACATTGACCATTATCAATGCGGGTGATGACCAACCGTATCAAGCTTTGGTTTCGATCGGTGGTATGCAATTGCGGATGCCGCCAAACTGAAACAAAAGGCCCAATACGTGGCCCCAACCTCAGAGGCAAACATGAAAATAATCGGAGCGGCAATTATCGGCACAACACTGCTTTTAACATCAGCGGCCTTTGCCCAAAGCGGTATGGTTGCCGATGAGTGCGAGTCGGAAATAAACCAGTATTGCAGCGGTCTCAAACATGGGCAAGGTGCCGTTCGGCAGTGCCTAGAAGATCATCGCTCTGCCCTGTCTCAGCACTGCAAAGCGGCCTTGCTTAGCAGTGGCCCAGGAAATGGAATGGGGATGGGCGGCAAGGCGTTAACATCCCAAGACGTTATGCGCGTTCTCGAAGACCAGGGATACACAGATATTCGTGATGTTGAGCGCGAAGGCGGTCATTTCGAAGTCAAGGCCCTAGACCCGGCTGGACATCGTAAAGAGGTTTATGTTGATGCGCTCACCGGGAAAATTATCGGGCATGAGTGATGGCACGGACACGTTGAACGATGCTGTTGAATTAACACAAGAAGCAATAAAACTTGATGAGAATTAGGTGTTGATGCTTGCTAAATTTACACTCTCAGACGGCCCCCAAAAACCGTCGCCTTCCCCGGCCAACGAAGCAACCGGGGAAGGCGCGCCTACTGTAACGGGCCAACGTTCCAAGGATAATTCCAAACAGGTGCGAAACCCGCGTCGGCACTTGATGGACCTGTTGCGTGAAAGCCACTCACATCGCTTGAATAGTTTTCGTACAATTTCCAAGCGGCTGGTGGATGGTGACATGGATAACGCAACGATGATGGCCGATGCCCTTGACCAAAAAAGTGGCGGCGATATTGATTTTGAGATGTCATGCCTCGTTCCACGGGTTTCACAAAAGACTGATGCACGGCAGCTTTCTTTGCTCATTGAAAGCTATCAAATCGGAAAGATGGTTCTGCAAGCTTTACAATCGCTGTCGGCAGACGATGTCGTAACGCCTGGGGCGAGAAACGATCTTGTCCATGAGATTGATGCCTTTTTTGGGTCGTCCAAAAACCATGCACGTTTACTTGATGCCCTTGAAGTCGAGACCCCTGCAACGTGCCATGCATTACTTGATGAGTTGTCGCAGTTTCGTCAGCGCCATTCTCGGTGGACAAGCATGCCCTGATGGTACGATTCGTGGTTGTAACTTTTGCGATAGGTTAATGATCATATTATATCAGAAAAATGCTTCCCAATTGAGACATTTATTTACTTAACGGACAACAGTCTCAACAATAAATGTTTTGTCAGCTTACCGTAAGCGATAGAGTGCGGGGCTTGAGAAGCATGCTCGTGCCGCTGATCACACAACGGGTTCAACATTTATATGATGAGGCTGTATTATGACGAACAATCAAAATTGTGCCGAAAGCCAGTTGGCACCTTCTGCGATTGCGTCGATTGAACGGGCCCTTCGGGATATTCCACACCATGACCTGGCCGACTATCTTACTGCAAAAGACTCACACGAGCTTTCTATTGCCGCGCGATCCAGTCTTTATTTTGAAGGTGACGAAGCGGATTTCTACTACGAAGTGATATCCGGGTGTGTCTGCTTGTACCGCATGTTGGCCGATGGACGGCGTCTCATTACCCGTTTTGTTACGACTGGCGGTCTGTTTGGTATTACGCTGACAGATAATCGATATATCTCGGCGGATACGGTGACGGCGGTTGTGCTGCGAAGCCATGCAATGTCATCCATTCAAAACGCTGTTCATGACCATCCTGAGGTCGCCCGCACGCTTTATTTGATGGCGGAATTGGAATTGGACGAAGCGCACGAGCAATCCGTTATGCTGGGCCGCAAATCGGCGCGCGAAAAAGTCGCGGCATTCGTCTGGATGTTGGCTGAGCATTGTGAATGTCGTGGCGGTCAGGACACGGCGATTGAACTCCCCATGACCCGAGGCGACATTGCCGATTATCTCGGCCTAACAACGGAAACCGTCTCTCGCGAGATGACCTATTTGCGCGAGCGTGGCCTTATTACGATGCAGAATTCTGGCATGCTTCGCGTTCAGAATATGATTGGCCTGATTGAGTTGGCCGGTAGCGAAGATATGTAAGGGATTCGTTTGCAGAAAGCTTACGGGTCAATGGGCCGCTCGGCATTTAACCCCGATTCCGGGCTAAACGCCAATTAGGAACGAGAATTGGTAGGCGCATTTGATCTCAATCATGGCACAAGCAGATCCGTCGAATATGTTTAAAGAGAATGCAAAAACATAAGAACGGGCAGCATTGGAATTACGCAGATGTCGGAAGTTAAAGAAGCCGTAGCGGTGTTCGATGACGTGGAGCACTTACAGGCGGCAATTGACGAATTGGGGGCCTCTGGTTTTGACCGTGCGGAGATCAGCCTTTTGGCCGGGTCTGGTGCTATTGAAGAAAAGCTGGGTCATATGTACCAGAACGTCGAAGAGTTGGAAGACAATGTGAGGGTGCCGAGATCGGCCTACGTGTCGACGGAGTCTATCGGTGATGCAGAAGGGGCCTTGATAGGCGGACTCTTCTATGTCGGTGCGGTAACGGCAATCGGTGCTGTTGTCGCATCGGGTGGTACCTTGCTAGCCGTTCTGACAGCCGCTGCTATTGTCGGCGGTTCCGGTGGACTGGTCGGTGCCGCGCTTGCGGGTTTGGTTGGGCAGCACCATGCGGACTATCTCCAAGGGCAATTGGATCGCGGTGGGTTGTTGCTTTGGGTTCATACGCGCGATGCCGCGTATGAGGCTCGGGCAGTGGAAATTCTCAAGCGCAACTCTGCCCATGATGTGCACACCCACAAGCTCCCGGCAGCCGAGGTTTAGAGCATGACGTCGCCGCGATTGAGAATGATGTAACGGTCAAAGGGCATGACTGAAAAAACGTTGGCGGCTTTGCGGGAAGCGCTTGAGGATGAGTACAAAGCCCAGGCGACGTATCGTAAGGTTATTGAAAAATTTGGGAACGTCCGTCCTTTCATCAATATTGTTGAGGCGGAAGGTCGGCATGCATCCGCCTTACTGCGCCAGTTTGAACGTCTAGGTGTAGCGCCGCCGAAGGACAATTGGGCAGGAAAGATCGAGGCACCGGCGTCGTTGTATGAGGCTTGCAAAGCCGCCGTTGCCGCTGAGATCGAAAATGCCGAGATGTACGACCGATTACTGGATGAAATTGACGATCCGATTGTGCGCGATGTTCTCCTCAACCTTCAGGACGCATCGCAGAACCGCCACTTGCCAGCCTTTCGACGATGTGTCGAAAGGTACGAGTAGGTCCGCAATGCATCTTTAGTGCACAGGTACAGAAAATTCTCAGTATGCCCAGTGCATCGTCTCGAAAAAACTAGGGGCTGTACCAGATAACGCATAAAAGGTGTTATTATGGGTATTATGAGGAAGAGCCGTTTAAGCACAGTTCCAAGTCACGTCGACAGTTTGGCAGCCAGGCATATCCATGGCTTAAGTACATGTAGCCCGGCTATTGGCACGACCAACTTGAGGTCGTCCGCACGCTTTATTTGATGGCGGAATTGGAATTGGACGAAGCGCACGAGCAATCCGTTATGCTGGGCCGCAAATCGGCGCGCGAAAAAGTCGCGGCATTCGTCTGGATGTTGGCTGAGCATTGTGAATGTCGTGGCGGTCAGGACACGGCGATTGAACTCCCCATGACCCGAGGCGACATTGCCGATTATCTCGGCCTAACAACGGAAACCGTCTCTCGCGAGATGACCTATTTGCGCGAGCGTGGCCTTATTACGATGCAGAATTCTGGCATGCTTCGCGTTCAGAATATGATTGGCCTGATTGAGTTGGCCGGTAGCGAAGATATGTAAGGGATTCGTTTGCAGAAAGCTTACGGGTCAATTGGACACGATGCGCCACGTGCCATCTGCTTGGCGGCACGCGATGCCAAACCCTCTCTCGGTGTTACCGTCAACCGTGATTGTTTGTTGAAACTCTCGGCAATACTGACCGCTGTTTGACTGGCCGTCGCGCAGCGGCGTGACGGACCCCGAATTTCCTGATCCCGGATTATTCCAAGTGATTGTATCACCGAGGGGTGTGACGTGTGCTTGGTTGACGGCTTGGTTGGCCTTCATCTGATCAACATTATCAAGCGACTTGCCCACTTCACTGCCGACCAACGCACCAATCAAGACACCGGCGCTTGTGGTCATAAGCCGCCCGGTTCCAGAACCGAACTGCGCACCCAACAGTCCGCCCAGTGCGGCTCCCGCAAGCCCACCGAACAAGCGCTTCGGTTGATCGTTGGTTTCGGCGCACGCCGCAACAGAAAGGATAACCATAAAGGCGGCAACAACCTGCTTGAACGGCATAAAAAATCCTCCACCGTGTTCCTTAGAATTCCAAACTCATCAAAGGCGAAGAAATTCAAACGCACCATGATCTTTATCAACGTGCAGACGGCTGGCTAACCGTAGGATCAAAAAAATGAGGCAGTTCGGCACTCTACCGTGCCGTGAGGAATGCTGTCGCAACAAAAGGGGGAGAAGGCGGATGTCTAGTCTTAAGTTTCCAACAGCCTACACAATTCTTTTCGCGCTGATTGTTATTTTGGGTGCCTTAACGTGGGTGATTCCGGCGGGTCAATATGATCGAGTCGCTAACGAAGCACTCGGTAAAGATGTCCCAGTGCCAGGCACCTATCAAACAATGGATGCCACGCCACAAGGGCCGTTGGATATGATTTTGGCCCCTATCGCGGGGTTTTATGATCCGTCCAGCTATGAAGCCAACGCCATTGACGTTGCCTTGTTCGTCCTCGTGATCGGTGGGTTTCTTGGTGTTGTCCGGCAGACAGGTGCCATTGATGCCGGGATTACCCACGCCATGCTGGCCATGAAGGGACGAGAGAAATGGATGATTCCAATTCTAATGGCCCTGTTTGCCGCAGGCGGAACGACCTATGGCATGGCGGAAGAAACGTTGGCGTTCTACACGCTGGTGATCCCCATCATGATTGCCGCTGGATATGATTCAATCACCGGCGTCGCGATTATCATGATTGGTGCCGGGATTGGTGTCTTGGGGTCAACCATCAATCCGTTTGCCACAACAATTGCGTCTGATGCGGCGAGCATCGCCTTTACTGAAGGCATGATGTTGCGGTTCGCAATTTTGATTATCGGATGGATGGCCTGTGTGGCTTATGTCATGCGGTATGCCGCGCGGGTAAAATCGGATCCGAGCCTGTCGATTGTTGCCGACATGAAACAAGACAATGAACAGCATTTCCTTAAATCTATGTCCTCTGCCGAAACCGTTGAGTTTACTGGTAAGCAGAAATTCATCTTGATTTTGTTCGCCGCAACGTTCGGCGTCATGATCTGGGGTGTTTCAACCGGCGGCTGGTGGATGGCGGAAATGGCCGGTTTGTTCCTGGCCGCTTCAATCGTTATTGGACTGGTTGATTGGATGGGTGAGAAACCATTCACAGATGCCTTTGTCGAGGGTGCACGCGACCTTCTGGGTGTTGCTTTGGTCATTGGTATTGCCCGTGGCATCGTTGTCATCATGGACGCGGGGCATATTACAGACACCATTCTCTTTTGGTCTGCCCAACTGGTTGAAGGCCATTCACCGATCGCTTTCATCAGTACGATGTTTGGCATTGAAGTCATCATGTCTTTCTTTGTGCCGTCGTCGTCTGGGCTTGCTGTTCTGAGTATGCCGATCATGGCACCGTTGGCAGATTTTGCGAACGTTGACCGCAGCCTTGTCGTTACTGCCTATCAATCGGCCAATGGTCTGGTGAATTTCATCAATCCCACGTTTGCCGTTGTCGTCGGTGGCTTGGCGATTGGCAGGGTGCCCTATGATCGTTGGATTCGTTTCACGTGGCCATTATTGGTGATCCTAACAATTTTGATCTTGATCGCTTTGGGCCTCGGGACGGTATCGCCATGACTCCAATAAAAACCGTAACGGCAACGTCTGACTTTGGTGTCCATTCAGAAGTAGGCGCGCTTCGCAAAGTCATGGTGTGCGGGCCTGGGTTGGCGCACCGAAGGCTTACGCCCGATAACTGTGAAGCCTTGTTATTTGATGATGTGTTCTGGGTCGATCAGGCGATAAAAGATCACCAAGATTTCACCGATCACTTGCAAGAGCATGGCGCTGATGTTTTTGATTTGCGGACCTTGTTAGCGGAAGTTTGTGCGATTGCCTCGGCGCGAAAATGGCTCCTTAATCAGCGGATAACGGAAGATCAGGTCGGCCCTGTCCTTATGCAAGAAATGCGTGATTGGCTCGCGGCTGAAACGCCCGACCGGTTGGCAGATTTTTTGGTGGGGGGCATTGTCACAGACGATCTTCCGTTCACAAGCCGTGGTCTGCTGTCAGATTATATTGGTGCTCACTCGTTTGTTCTGCCGCCGCTGCCCAATAGCCTGTTCACACGGGATTCAAGCTGTTGGATTTATGATGGTGTCACCATTAACCCGATGCATTGGCCGGCAAGACGGCATGAGACATTGTTGGTTACGGCCATCTATCGCTTTCATCCGATGTTTGGTGACGCTGGTGCCAATGTTCTTTGGGGCGATCCAACGCACGACTTCGGTCCGACATCGTTGGAAGGTGGCGACGTGATGCCAATCGGCAATCGTTGCGTATTGATCGGCATGAGTGAGCGCACGACACCGCAGGCCGTTGAACAAGTTGCTCGCGTATTGTTCGAACGTGGTGTTGCTGAACGCGTCGTGGCCTGCGGTATGGCGCAAGAACGGGCAACCATGCATTTGGATACCGTCTTCACGTTGTGCGACCGCGATTTGGCGACCGCCTATCAGCCCGCAGTCGATAGCATGCGGTGTTCCAGCCTTCGCCCTGGAGAAAAGGAAGGCGAACTTGATATCCGGCCCGAGGATCATTTGTTCGCGGCCGTAGAGGATTGCTTGGGCCTGAAAAAACTCCGAACCGTGTTCACAGCCGGGGACTTCTTCGAACAAGAACGTGAACAATGGGACGATGGCAACAACGTCGTTGCGGTTTCTCCCGGCATCGTCATTGGCTATGCTCGCAACACGTACACCAATGCAAAATTAAGGGAGCAGGGCGTGCAGGTGCTGGAAATTAAGGGCTCTGAATTGGGCCGCGGTCGTGGCGGTGGCCATTGCATGACCTGCCCCTTGCAACGCGATCCTCTTGATTTTTAACTGGAGCAGACGATCATGAGTTTTAATCTTCGCAACCGCAGCTTTCTAACCCTCAAAGACTTTTCAGCGGAAGAAATTCGATTTCTGTTGAAACTCTCTGCTGATCTTAAAGCCGCAAAGTACACCGGCACTGAACAAAAGCGCCTTGCTGGTAAAAATATCGCTTTGATTTTTGAGAAAACATCGACGCGCACCCGCGTTGGCTTTGAAGTCGCGGCGCATGACCAGGGCGCTCATGTAACATACTTGGGGCCATCAGGCACTCAGATCGGCCATAAGGAAACCATGAAAGACACGGCACGTGTCTTGGGGCGGGTGTATGATGCGATTGAGTATCGCGGTTTTGGTCAGAGCATTGTTGATACCTTGGCCAAGTATGCCGGAGTCCCCGTTTACAATGGTCTAACAGACGAGTTTCATCCGACCCAAATTCTTGCGGACTTTCTGACTATGCAAGAACACAGCCTGAAGCCTTTGCGAGATTGCGCCTTTTGCTTCATTGGTGATGTTGGTAATAACATGGGCGATTCACTCCTGATTGGTGGGGCAAAAATGGGCATGGATGTACGGTTGTGCGGCCCCAAAGAATCATGGCCAGAACCGGATATTATTGCCGAAGCAGAATGGGTTGCGGAAAAATCAGGCGCATCGATAACCATTGATGACGATGTCGAAATCTGCGTCAAAGGGTGTGATTTTATTTACACCGATGTTTGGTTGTCGATGGGTGAGCCGAAAGAAAAATGGGGCGAACGGATCGCCCAAATGACGCCGTATCGCGTCGACCATGTGGTCATGGCCATGACCGAAAATACGCAAGCAAAGTTCATGCATTGCCTGCCTGCCTTCCACAATGCGGAAACAACCGTTGGCAGGGAACTTTTAGATCAGTTTGGTGTCGACGCAATGGAAGTGACCGAAGATGTTTTTGAATCGGAAGCCTCCATTGTTTTTGACCAAGCCGAGAACCGAATGCATACAATCAAGGCGGTCTTGGTCGCCACTATTGGAGCCTAGCCATGCGCGTTGTCGTCGCCCTTGGGGGAAATGCGCTTTTGAAACGCGGTGAACCTATGACAATGGATATGCAGCGGCGCAATGCCCGCACCGCTGCTGCGGCCTTGGCCCCCCTCGCGCGGGACCATGATGTGATTCTAACCCATGGCAATGGACCCCAAGTCGGGATGCTGGCGTTGCAATCATTGCCCTCGGCAAAGTTTGGAACCATTCCGTTGGACGTGTTGGATTCGGAAACCGAAGGCATGATTGGGTACATCATCATGCAAGAACTGGCGAATGCGCTTGGTCATGACACCAAGCCCATCGTGGCCCTGTTAACGCAGGTCGAGGTTGCCGCCGATGATGTGGCCTTCGACCATCCAACCAAACCCATTGGACCTCTCTATACTCAGGCTGAAAGTCTAACCTTGGCGGACACGCACGGGTGGTCGATGGCCAAGGACGGCGATGCGTTCCGCCGAGTTGTGCCATCACCCACACCGGTTTCTATTGTCGAGATCAAGACGATTGACATGTTAACCGCGCAAGGCACCATCGTCATTTGCGCGGGCGGGGGGGGAATCCCCGTTATTCGATCAAACAATCTTCTAACCGGCATCGAAGCGGTGATCGACAAAGACCTTACCAGTGCCCTTCTCGCAACCCTGTTGAAGGCCGATGTGTTTGTGATGCTGACAGATGTGGCCGCCGTCTTTAGGGGGTGGGGGACGCCGACACAGACGGCCATCGGTGAGATCGACCCTCACGATCTACTCGGGATGGGATTTGCAGAGGGATCAATGGGGCCGAAGGTACAAGCGGCTTGCCAGTTTGTCATCGGCTCTGGCAAGCAGGCAGCGATTGGTCGCTTAGAGGATGCTGGACAGATTGTTGAAGGTACGGCAGGAACCCAGGTGCGGTTATCGACCAATTCCGTTCGCAACATCGAGGATCAGAAATTTGGCTGACGTAAATGCACTGGTAACAATGTTTTGCCGGTCACATATACTTGAGTTGGTCGGCAACCAAGCCGCGCACACTGTGAGTTTCACCACGTCATGACAATTCGAAATCTCGATAAACTATTTAACCCTACGTCAATTGCTGTTGTTGGTGCATCGAACCGGACGGGTTCGGTCGGAAACATTATCATGCAAAATATTTTGCGGGGCGAATTCAAAGGGCCGGTTTTCCCCGTTAATTCAAAATATGAATCCGTTGCTGGTGTTTTTGCTTATCCTGACATTGCCAGCCTACCCAAATCCCCTGATCTTGCGGTTATTTGCACGCCGGCAGAGCCCATCCCCGATATCATTAAGGCACTTGGAGAGCGCGGTACGCGTGCTGCCATCGTGATTACAGCAGGGCTCGATAACGCCAAGACAAAAGATGGACTGTCCGTTACAGACGCAATGTTACGCGCCGCCCAACCGTACTTATTTAGAATTCTTGGGCCGAACTGTTTGGGTGCCTTGATACCTGGCGCTGGTTTGAATGCGAGTTTTTCTCATGTACCGGCGCTTCCTGGGAACATCGCGTTCGTGTCTCAATCTGGGGCCTTGTGCACGGCTGTCCTTGATTGGGCTAAAATGCAGGGTATCGGATTTTCGCACCTGATCTCGATGGGAAATATGGCAGATATTGACTTGGGTGATGCCGTTGACTACCTGGCGAGTGATCCGACTGCTCGCTCAATTCTACTGTATATTGAATCCGTAACGAATGGCCGCAAATTCATGTCGGCGTGTAGAGCAGCGGCGCGTAACAAGCCTGTGATCGTTATCAAATCTGGTATTGCGGCGGAGGCAGCGGCCGCTGCTAGGACGCATACGGGTGCGCTCGCCGGCAGTGACCGTGTATACGATGCTGCTTTTAGGCGTGCTGGGTTGTTACGTGTGTCGGATATAGAAGAATTGTTTGCAGCTGTCGAAACGCTGGCCCGTGCCGATACTCAACAGGGGGAGCGATTGGCCATTTTAACAAATGGCGGTGGCATTGGCGTGATGGCGACCGATGAACTTATTGCGCGGCAGGGTGTGCTTGCATCACTGTCCGCGCAAACAACGCGTGATCTTGACGCTAAATTACCGTCCACATGGTCGCGGGCCAATCCGATAGACATTATCGGTGACGCCTCTGGCACACGTTATGCCGATGCGGCGCGTATCCTATCGAAGTCAAATGACTGCGATGCAATCCTTGTCATGCATGCGCCGACGGCGACTGCCGACAGCGTTGAGGCGGCCCAGGCAGTTATTGATGTTGCTGAAGAGGGGCGGAAAAATATTTTGTCCTGCTGGGTCGGTGCTTTTGCGGTCGCGCCTGCGCGCAAGTTATTTAATAAGGCAGGTATTCCAACGTACGCGACGCCAAAACAAGCGGTGCAGGCATTTATGCATCTCGTGAATTATCGGCGTAGTCAGGAATCCCTGATGGAAACGCCGCCATCTGCATCACACGCGTATGCCAATGAAGAGGATGTCGCACGTCAAATAGTAGCGGCACGCCTGGAGACGGGCACCGACATGATGACGGAGCCAGAGGCCAAGGCGGTGCTTTCCGCATATGGCATTCCGACCGTCGAGACGCATATTGTGCGTTCCCCAGAGGAAGCTGCACGTGTCGCATCTGAAATGGGGTTTCCGGTCGCCGTAAAAATTATCTCTGAGCAGATCACGCACAAATCTGACGTAGGCGGCGTGAAATTGTTTTTGAATTCGGAGAATGATGTGACCACCGCCTGCGAGCAGATAGCGATGAGCGTCGCCTCCCTGTGTCCAGGTGCCGAGATAGAGGGTTATACGGTCCAACGAATGGCCATCCGATCCGGCGCCTATGAATTGTTCATGGGCGTCACAGATGACCCGGTATTTGGGCCTGTCATTGTTTTTGGCGACGGCGGTACTGCGGTCGAGATTGTCGATGATAGCGCCGTTGCATTGCCACCGCTCAACCTAAAATTGGCAAAGGACGTGATCGCCCGGACGCGGATATCGAAACTGCTTGGGGGATACCGCGACCGTCCAGCAGTGGATATAAATCAATTGTGTCAGGTGCTGGTGCAGCTTTCAGAACTCGTCATTGATATCCCTGAGATCGTCGAGATAGACATCAACCCATTGCTGGTTGATGAGAACGGTGTTTTGGCGCTGGATGGTCGTATTCGGGTTTTGGCTGGTCGTGCGGATACCCGCGACCGCATGGCTATTCGTCCTTATCCGTCAGAACTCGAAGAAACCATGGTCCTTAAGTCAGGAAGAGAATTACTGGTAAGACCTATTCGCCCAGAGGATGCGTCTGCACATCGCGAATTTTTTTCTAAACTGGCACCTAAAGATATTCGGTTCCGGTTCTTTGGTCAGGTCAAGGAACTGCCGCACACGCAGTTAGCTCGCTTTACACAAATCGATTTTGATCGTGAAATGGCGTTCATCGCCTCGGGGATTACCCCAGAAGGAAAATCCGAGACATTGGGCGTGGTGCGTACGATGACCGACCCCAATAATGAGTGTTGTGAATTTGCGATTATCATTCGGTCGGATATAACGGGCCACGGATTGGGGAGGTTTCTGCTTCGCAAAATGATTCACTATTGCACGGCGCGGGAAACAAAAAAGATGGTCGGACAAATATTAAACGATAATAAACCGATGTTGAAATTAGCAAAGTCGCTTGGCTTTTCGATACTGAAGATTCCTGGAGAAGAGGTGGTCGAAGCCACGCTTGATCTGCAAGGAACTGAACCTGTCACGGTTTGATTCCGGTCTTGATAGACGAGTATCTACTATTGAGGAGACAGGTTATGAGACAAAGGCATGAAGAAGAGTTTAAGTCGCTTGTCAGCTTGTCGGTTTGTCATGGGTTCTGGCCAGCGGGTGGCGATGGCAGTCTGCTGATCACTGATGATTCAATCGAAACGGATACGCAACTGGCGTTGGGCGTCGCGTAGCTTGGCGTAGGCCTGTTCCGTCTCTCCAGCGCGGTAATGCTCGCGGCTGGCTTCGAACAGGGCCTCAATTTCGTGCGGGAAGACGATCTCGTCAAGAATCGACCGCTCGCCGCCTTTGAGCGCACGAAAGATGCTTTGCGCTTGTTTGATTTCGTACTCGAAGGTGGCTGCGTCGCTGGCGACGTCTTCGGCCTGAACAGTGCCAATGGTCGAAACCGCCACGATGGCCGCAGCAAATGTGGTGAAGAAAGGATTGCGCATAAAAAATGGTCTCCATTTGTGACTTTGCGTTACCGTACTATACGCGCGCGCTGCCTTCGTGGATCACACGGTCGCGCCCGTCGCGGCTGCGGATGAGGACGCGCCAAAAGAGGCGCAAGAGACTATTTCAAAGTCGCCTGCGCTCATCCCACGCATCCTGAATTTGTAACTGCCAATAAATGGCTTGGGTTGCGGCTTTGCCGATCAGGCCGCCGCCCCACTGGGCCTTGAAGGGCGCGAAGGGACGCAAACGATCATCGTCGCCGGATATTGCCTCAGCAATCAAAATGCCGCCCATCGCCGTCGTGTTCAGCCCATGCCCGCCAAATCCGGTATTCACCCATAGGCCATCACCAAGAGGCGCAATCAGGGGCATCTTATGGACGCAATATCCCATCAGGCCGGACCACGCATACTCGATTTGGACATCACCGAGTTGCGGATAGACCGTCTGAATGTCTTTTTTTAGCATCTGCGCCAGGGATGCCGGTTCTGCTTTTTGCGTCGTGATGCGCCCGCCCCACAAAAGCCGGTTGCCATTGATCCGCCGGTAATAATCTCCCGCTCGCCGGGTATCGGCGATGCAGCCGATGAAGGGAATGGCCTCTTCGATCCGTTTGCCCAAGGGCTCTGTGGCGACGACATATGTCGCAACGGGCAGAACGGCGCGTCTGATCTGTCGCCCGGTCTGGCTATTGATATCCGCCATATACGCCGACCCAGAAAACACCACGTGCTGTGCTTTGATCGTGTGCGGCCCAGCCGTCACGGTCAGCGCACCACCGCTTTTTTGAACGTCGGTGACGGCCGTCTCTTCTAAGATGTGCGCCCCGTTCTTGCGCGCGCGTGTCGCTAACAGGTTGGCATACCCCAAAGGGTCTATATGAAAAGCATTCTCGCTGAGAAAGCCCAGATGATAGGCGTCTGATTTCACATAAGCGGGCAAGGCGTCGCGGTCGATCAATCGACTGGGATGGCCATACCGCGCCTGTTTGTCCATGTCCTCGGCGATGGTTTGTAAGTCCATTGGGTGGCGCATCAACTCCAGCGAGCCATACCCCTGAATGAGGTCGGATCTGGATGCGTTTTCGATGGTGCGCTGAACGTAATCAACGCCTTCAACAGACAATGAATGCAAGGCGCGGGCATGATCGAACCCAAGCTTTCGCTCCAGGGGTTCCATGCCTTCGGCAAACCCGGGTGAGACAAAACCGCCGTTGCGACCCGATGCGCCCCAGCCCACACGCCGGGCCTCACAGACGACGACGGATTTTCCGCGCTTGGCAAGCTCAAGTGCCGTGGTCAGCCCGGCCAATCCGCCACCTAGCACAACAACATCGACGCCCTGTTTGGGCAAAGCATCAGCGTAGAGCGGGCGCTCTGGCTGCTGCGCCGCATAGTAGCCAGGAATAGGGTCGTTCATCACAGGCTCGGTGGCTAAAGAGATAACGTTCATTGCTAACGTCTTAGGCCGTGGCGTAGGTTTCTGACAACAATCATTATGGAAAAGGAAACACCCATGACCAGCCCAAAAATTGACCGCCACGATTCATCCACACGCATGAGCCAAATTGTCGTCTGCAACGGCATGGCTTATTTGGCGGGGCAAGTTGCGACCGATGCTGACGCAGACATCAAAACCCAAACTCAGCAGGTCTTGCAAAAGATCGATGATTGTTTGGCCAAGGCTGGCACCAACCGCGACCGCTTGGTATCGGCGATGATTTGGCTGCGCGACATCGACAATGATTTCGCACCGATGAATGAAGTCTGGGAAGCCTGGATCGCTGATCATGGAAAACCGGCCCGCGCCACGGTTCAGGGAAGCTTGGCAACGCCAAAGTTGAAGGTCGAGATTCAGGTGACGGCAGCTCTGTGAGGGTGCTGATCAATACAAAAATCTCTGGAAAGTTTATGAAATAATGATGTTTTGATAAAATTTCTACGAATATCGTAAAAAATACTATTATTTCTACGAATAAATTTGTATGGTCTGCGGTATGGAAAACGTGACCAAACCCGCCGTTGATAAAAGACCAGAGGCCGTGGGAACACGGTCGCCAGATAATGATCTGAATCGCCGCATCGTTGCCTTGCTCGAACAAGACGGGCGCATGGCGTTTTCTGAAATTGCGCAAGAGCTCTCTGTGTCCGAAGGCACGATCCGAAACCGGGTTGCCGGGATGAAGGATTCGGGGATGCTGCGCATTGTTGCCATTGCCGATCCGGTTGCGGGTGAATATCAAACCGATGCCATGTTGGGCCTTCGGGTTTCTTCTGGGCACACCCCTGAATCTGTCGCCGAGCGCCTCTGCGCAGAGGCCTCCGTCATTTACGTGATGTGGGTTGCCGGTCGGTTCGATCTGCTGGTGGAGGTGGTCAGCGATGATCGAGACTCCTTCTTATTGTTCCTTGATCAACACATTCACAGCATGTCTGACATTGCCGAGGTTGAAGTGATGCTCGGTTTAAAAAATCTGAAAAACCAATTCCTGCTTAAACGCGACTGGGAGAGCGAAAATGCCCGCACCTGATATGACGGACACCGTGGAAATTGCCCCAACGGGGCGCGTTGTTGGCCGTGCCGAACCGGCTGGCAAAATCTATTTCGAAACCTTTGATGCGGCGATTGAACGCAATCGCCCAATGATTCCAAAGGTGCGCAAATATCTGGAAGAGGCAGGCGTTGAATACGTGATGTCGAGCTGGATTGACCTTCATGGCATCCCGAAAACCAAGCCCGTCCCGATGAGCGATTTTGAAGCCCTGTGCTTGGGCAAAGGCCCACAGTTTGCCGTTCACTCTGTCTCGTTTGTGCCGGAACTCTCGCCTGCTGATTCGGACCAGATTATGGTTCCCGACCTGGAAGCCGTCTATGTCTGTCCGTGGGACCCGACCATGGCGATCATCTTCGCCGATCTGTTCTGGGAAGGCGCGCCTTACAATGTGTGTCCGCGTCAGGCGCTGAAACGGGCCATTCAAGAAGGCCGCGATAAGGGCTATGAAGGCTATGCGGGCATCGAGCCTGAATTCATCGCCATGCAGTACGATGACAACGGCAAGCCGGAAAAAGCCTTCGATGATGATCCGCGTAATGGTCTGCGCCCGCGTCGTCAGGCGTTCGGTTATGACGTGGAATACACGCTGAACTCTATGTCGTTCCTAAAAGATATGATCGACATTTTAGAAGGCATGGGATGGAACATGCACGACGTGGTGGCCGAAGGGGCCTATTCACAGTTCGAGCTAGATTTCCACTACACCGATTTATTGGAAATGGCCGACCGCTTGGTGTTCTTGCGCATCTTGTTGAAAGAGATCGCGAAAGAGCACGGTTTCTTCATCACCTTTATGCCGAAGCCGACAATTGGTGATTGGCGTTCTGGCGCGCATATCAATTTTTCGCTACGCAGCTTGGATGACCCGGAAGGCAACTTGTTTGAGCAAGATGGCGCTTGGGATCCGCGCGTTCGCCATGCGGTCGGCGGCCTGATGGCGCACGCCGAGGCTTTGTCAGCGATCACCTGCCCAACGGTGAATTCCTACAATGGGCTGGTTCCGAGGGTCGGTGGGTTCGAAGGCGGCACGGTAACGTGGGCACCAACGAATATTACCTATGGCAATAACAACCGCTCAGCGCAGTTCCGCTTGCCGCAAAGCCGGTTCTGCATTGAAAACCGTGCTGCGGACATGACCATGAATGTCTACATCGCCTTGGCCATGACGCTGACGGCGTCGTTAGAAGGTATCGAGGATAAGATTGATCCGGGTGAACCGACGGACCGTGATTTGTATGAAATGAGCGACGACGAATTTAAAGCGCTCGGCATCCGCCGGTTGCCACGCAACTTGATGCTGGCGACCGAAGCCCTCCGTGACAACGCCTTGGCCACAAAGGTCATGGGGCCGGTCATGCTGAAAAGCTATGTCGCTTACAAGGTCGACGAATGGGAACGCTACCACCAAGCCGTTACTGATTGGGAAGTCGAGGAATATCTGCGGCTTTATTAAGCTTCGATAAGAAAGGCGGTGCGTATGGTGTGTTCAGATTGACAGCCAAGGATACCTGACCCATGCGCCTTCTGATCGTTACCCTATGTCTTGCTGGTTTTTCGTTGTTCCCCGCGCATGCAGCGGAGCGTGTCGATTACGGGCCGCGTCCCTTGTTCCTGATCGACCAGATGCAGCCGTCTGCACTGAAAGATAAACTGTTGTCGTGCAGGGGCCAGCAGCCGAAGCGGTCGACGTTCTCAATCGGCCATCGCGGAGCGCCCCTAATGTTTCCAGAACACACGGTTGAATCCAACAAGGCCGCCGCCCGCATGGGGGCCGGAATTTTGGAATGTGACGTTACCTTTACCTTGGATAAAGAACTGGTCTGTCGTCATTCCCAGAACGATTTGCACACAACAACCAATATCCTTAGCAGCCCGTTGGCCAGCCGGTGTGCAAAACCGTTTGAGGCTGCTACAGGCGATAACCCCGCAGCGGCTGAATGCCGCGCCAGTGACATCACGCTGGCAGAGTTTCGCACCCTAACGGGCAAAATGGATGCGGCGAATAAATCGGCCACAACGGTTGCCGACTATATGGACGGCACTTTGAACTGGCGCACAGACCTTTATGCGGCGTCGTCGGGCACGCTGATGACGCACGCTGACTCCATCACGTTGTTTAAATCGTTGGGCGCGAAGTTTACGCCGGAATTAAAATCCCCTGCTGTCGAGATGCCGTTTAAGGGATTTACCCAGGCGCACTATGCGCAAAAATTGATCGACGAGTACAAAGCAGCGGGCATTCCGCCAGAAGACGTTTGGCCGCAGTCGTTTAACTTGGATGACATCTTGTACTGGATCAGCCAAGAACCTGCCTTCGGTCGGCAAGCTGTCTACTTAGATGGCCGTTATGGTGATGACAATTTTGATCCCAATAATGCGTCGACGTTTGAGCCATCCATGACGGATTTGGCGACCATAGGGGTTCGTTACATTGCCCCACCGATGTGGGTGTTGGTCACAACGCAGGGGGATCAAATTATCCCCTCCGCCTATGCCAAGGCAGCAAAGGCGGCTGGGCTGAAAATCATTACATGGACGTTAGAGCGATCCGGCCCGTTACAGAACGGAGGCGGTTGGTATTACCAATCCATTACGCCTCTGACCAACAATGACGGTGTTATGTTTGAGCTTCTGCACGTGCTGGCTCAGCAAGTGGGTGTTGTTGGTGTTTTCTCAGATTGGCCGGCTACGGTCACGTACTATGCAAATTGTATGGGGCTGGAATAGGGGCGTTCATTCGCGGGGCGGGTAAACCCTAAATTGCTTGATGGTTCGGTATCCTCTACTTTGGTGAGGATGGCTCGGTGTATCGCGTCGCAGCCCCTTGGAACGCCAAAGGATCGTCACTCATGACACCCAATCAAATCAGCCTTGTTCAAGATACATTTACCCAAATCATGCCGATGAGAGATGAGGCGGCAGAGGCGTTCTTCACCCGATTGTTTGAGATTGATCCAAAGATTCGCCCCTTGTTTTCTGGTGACATGGCGGCGCATGGCGACAAACTCATGGCGACGTTTGAGATGGTGGTGAATGACCTTAGCCAAACGGAAAAAATGACTTCAATGGCGCAAGACCTGGGGGCTGAACTTGCAGGTCTTGGGGTCGAGAGCTATCACTATAACACCTTTGCCCATGCGTTGATTTGGACATTGGAACAAAGCCTTGGTGATGACTTTACCGATCATGTTCGTGATGCCTGGATTGATGCGTACACTTTTTTCTCTGACAAGATGATCGCGGGTGCAGAGCAGAAACCTGACGATGCGGCAGAGTCTGCTAAGTCAGAAGTATCCCTTGAGTCTTCAGAGCCGAAAGCGGCCCCCGTTGCGCCGCGTCAGCCGGCTCCCGCATCGCCAGATAAGCCACAAGTCGCCGAGCGTTCTGACGCAAGCAGTAGCATTGAAGATTTGCGCATAGAAATTGACAAAGTCGGTTCTGTCGCAGATCAAATTGGCGCAATTGCCAAGCAGACCAATTTGCTGGCGTTGAATGCCACCATCGAAGCCGCGCGGGCTGGTGAGGCGGGCAAAGGGTTTGCCGTTGTTGCGGGTGAAGTGAAGAACTTGTCATCCCAAACCAGTAAGGCCACATCTGAAATTTCGGCTGTTGTGAACAGTCTGCGCGAAAGCCTTCGGGAATTAGAAAACAAAATGTAAGGGCGTTTCCCAGCGCGCCGGATAACCATCAAGAAAGATAAGGCTTTATCCACCCCAAACCGGCCTCGGTCGTGGTCGCCGGTTTGTATTCGCAGCCCACCCAGCGATCATATCCCAGTACATCCATGCGCTCGAACAGGAACGGATAGTTAATTTCCCCGGTGCCTGGCTCATGGCGGCCCGGTGTATCGGCAATTTGTATGTGAGAAATGCACGGAAGATAGGCTTCCATTGTTGGGGCCAAATCACCTTCCATCACTTGCATATGATACAGATCGTGCTGAATGAACAGATTGCTCGATCCGACATCACCCAAGATGGCGGCGGCTTGCACTGTGCCGTTCAAAAAGAATCCCGGAATGTCGCGGGTATTGATCGGTTCAATCAGTAACCGAATACCAGCGCTTTTTAAAATCGGCGCGGCATAGGCCAAATTTGCCAACAGCGTCTCACGCGCGGCCGCCGCGTCAATACCAGTCGGCTGAATGCCCGCCAAGCAATTCAATTGGGTACAGCCCAAGGCGGTTGCGTACCCAACGGCTTTATCGACGCCCGCTTTGAAATCATCAACCCGGCCCGGATGGCAGGCAAAGCCCCGTTCTCCTGCCGCCCAATCACCGGCTGGTAGATTATGCAGCACCTGCGTCAGGCCGTTATCATCCAGGCGGGTGCGCAAGTCTGATGCGGCCCAATCATAGGGGAACAGGTATTCAACACCCTTAAACCCGGCTGACGCCGCTGCACCGAACCGGTCAAGAAAATCAACGTCGTTAAACAACATGGTCAGGTTGGCAGCAAACTTTGGCATCGGGAACCTCAATGTTCTTCTTGGGGGTTTCCCTAATTACCCTCTCTGGCTATGGGGTGCAAAGGCTACGGCCCACCATGGCCACAAAAAAAGCGCCGCCCGAATGAACCGGCGACGCCTTTCTCTATCGGATGGTGTGCGGCCAATCCGACATCAAGGACATCAATCAACCTCAGTTGAGGCCCTCAGTATCAGATAATAGCACCAAAAAATTTGTGTTTATTCCACGTTTGGTTTGATCTTGCAGAATCATTCCGACAGCAAAATCAGATCGAACCCGTGTATTCATGACTGGAATCTTGCTAAAGGCAATAAATGGAAACGATTACAGCACACTCTCGCCTTCTTCACGCCGAACAACAGGGGCTGCGCCTAGCCATCCTGTGCCGCACGGTTGCGGTTGGCCTCGCCGCTGTTTGGTACGTTAGCGCCTGGGGATTTGCCGGATTTTCGCCCAACCCCATTGTCTTGGCCGCGCTGGCTTCCTTCACCGCCTATGGCATTGGCTGTTATCTGGTGGTTGGCACGCGCCATGATCGGCGCGAAATCAAATACGCGCTCTATGCCGCCGATATTCTGGGCCTCTGCGCGCTGTTTGTTTTGGTGCCGGTCAGCCGAGAAGGCGACGTGCCCCAGGTGATGGTGTTTCGGGCTTATGGTATTTATTACCTGTTTCCGCTGGTCGCCATGGCGACGCTGTCTTTGTCGTGGCGCTTGGTGGTGTGGGCCGGGCTCATTGCCGTTGTTGGCTGGTGGGCGGCGTTTACCGTGTTGATCGCGGCCATGCCAGAAAAGCTGTCGTGGGGTGACATTCAACCGGGTGTGGAGGGGGCCGATTTTCTCACAATCTTTTTATCGCCCAACTTTATTGGTGCGGGCAACCGGGTTGAAGAAACCGGAACGTTGATGATCGCGGCGATCATCATGGCGATTGCCGTGCGCCGGGCGCGGCATGTGTTTTACGCTCATGTCGCGGCGGAAGAAGACAAAGCCTTCATCGCGCAAACCTTTGGCGAATACGTGCCGGAGCACATCGCCGAACGCCTGATCAAAGATCGCACAGCCCTAGAGCCGCAGACCCGCCGGGCCAGCGTGATGTGCGTGGATGTTGCGGGCTTTACCAAGCTGACCGCCGCAGCCGGGCCAGAGCAAACCATCACCATCTTGAACGCGTTTTTCACCGACGCGACCGAAGTCATCTCCGATCACGGCGGCGTGGTTGTGGACTTTTCCGGTGACGGCTTTATCGCCACGTTCAATGCACCGATTGACTTGGTCGATTATGAGCAAGCGGCGACCAATGCAGCCCGCGCCCTGCTGGCCCGCGTGCAAGACACCACCTTTGCCGGGCAGACCCTGGCCGTTCGCATTGGCCTGACCACGGGCGACATCGCCGGCGGCAGTGTCGGCGGTGGCCGCAGGCGCACCTACACCGTGCATGGCGATACGGTGAACCTCGCCGCCCGGCTGGAAAGCATGGCCAAAGAGCACGGCGTCACCCTGCTGATGGACGCGGAAACGGCAAAGGCCTTACCGCCGGAAACTGTCCACCAAATTGGCGAGCCTCAAGCCGTGCGCGGGCGGATTGATCCGGTGACGGTTTTTGGTTTGGAGTAACGGCGCATTCCTCATGCTGAGCAGGTCGCACCCGTTGCGGGCCTGTGCTGGCGTATGAGCGACGTTGGGCAAAGTGTCGGTTTGCCCGTTCGTCTGCTTTTTAACACAGAGAACACAGAGGCCGTGTTCGCTAAGCGCTCTCACGTCTGCACTGAGAAAGACACAGAGAAATTTTTTACGGCGCGGAGACGCGCCGCTCTCTTTCTTCTCACTGTCCCTCGGTGTTCTCAGTGTTCTCGGTGTTGAATAACCCAGTTGATCTAAACCTCGCCCATTGCGTTGCAAAGACCGCCTGGATTCCGGACACCGTCGGTTTATACCATTGCCTGGGGCTTGGTTCCGGAATGACGATGGGGTAGGGCAAGCCCCCCTTCTTTTTCCTGGCTAAAAGATGATTTTGAAACGCTTTAAAGGCCGTGGTACAATACTGAAATGGATACGGTAAAAACAGTCGATATCACAGATATTGTATTTTCCTCATCGGTGTTTCCGACCCGTGAGGATATGGCACTTTGGGAAAAGTTGACGGATGAGCAACGCCAAGCGCTGATTGCACAGAGCGAGCTATCCGCATTTGAAAGCGGCATAGCGGACACATCATCATTACAAGAGCTTTTAGGCGAGGCACGCGCTGACCGTTAAGATGGATTACGCGCTTACCCAGCAAGCCAAAGCCAACATCAAAGACATTATCCGCTACACAGACGCACATTTTGGAACGGCGCAGACAGACGAATATCTGCGCGGTCTCTACGACAGCTTTGATCTTTTGACGGATAACCCGAAACGTGGCCGCGAATGGTCAAGCGGGAAGCGCCGATATGTTTATCGGATGCATGTAGTTTATTATCGGCAGACTACCAACGGGCTCTTAATCACTCAAATCCGCCATAGTGCCATGGCGTAATGCAATGGTTGTTTCGACGATACCAATGGTTGGCAATTGTCCGTTCCCTTCCTCATAGAGATTGGGTTTGGTCGTTCGTCGGCCTTTAACACAGAGAACGGTGAGAACACCGAGGGACAGTGAGGAGAAAAGAGAACCCGGCGCGTCTCCGCGCCGCACCCAGTCTTCTCTGTGTCTTTCTCTGTGATGCCTTGGCAGCGCGCAGCGCAGTCGAGGCCTCTGTGTTCTCTGTGTTGAATGACAAAGTCGAGCCAGACCTCGGCGCGTCGGTTTTAAAGACCGCCTGGATTCCGGACACCGTCGCCAGGGGCTTGGTTCCGGAATGACGATGGGGGTTGATTGTCTGTTCCCTTCCTCATGCTGAGCAGGGCGCGCCAGTGGCGTGCGTGTGTAGAAGTATGAGCGACGTTGGGCAAAGTGTCGGTTTGCCCGTTCGTCTGCTTTTTAACACAGAGAACACAGAGGCCGTGGTCGCAGAGCGATCACGGCGTCACAGAGAATACACAGAGGAAGTTTGTCTTGCGGCGCGGAGACGCGCCGCTTTCTTTCTTCTCACTGTCCCTCGGTGTTCTCACTGTTCTCTGTGTTGAATTATTGAGTCGATCCAAACCTCGCCCATTCCGTCATTCCCCTGCCTTGCATCCGACCAAAGTCCTAACCATATCCCTCGCATGTGTTTGATGGGGCCGGGCGGCTGTGTGCCGCTTAGGTCCGCTGGTGATGTTGACAAATGCTGACAAATTCAGTGCGGTGAGGGCATGTTTTTATGTTTATCAAAGGGTTAGTCAAAAATAAGTGGCAAAAATTGATGGTTTTGCGTCAGCGCCAGGTCGCTTTTTGTCAGCCCAAAGTCTACGAGGTGTATACGAAACGGCCCTAAATGGCCATAAAACAGCGATGGATTTGAAGGAACGGATAGATAGCCATGAGCGTGCAAAACACCCCTGATACGATCACCCTTCGCAGGCCCGATGATTGGCATGTGCACTTTCGTGATGGCGCCATCATGGCCGCCGTGGTGCCGTGGACGGCGCGGGTTTTTGGCCGGGCGATTGTCATGCCGAACTTGCCAGAGCCGATCACCACCATTGCTGCTGCTGCTGCCTATCGGGATCGTATTCTGGCCTATGTGCCAGACGGTGTTTCCTTCACGCCACTGATGACGGCCTACCTGACCGACGACATGGACCCGCAAGAAATCGTGCGCGGCCACGCAGAGGGCGTGTTCACCGCCGTTAAATTGTACCCGGCGGGGGCGACAACCAATTCATCCAAGGGCGTTACCAACATTCGCAATGCCTGGCCGGTGTTCGAAGCCATGCAGCGGGCAGGGGTGCCGTTGCTGGTGCACGGCGAAGATGTCGGCCCGGATGTGGATGTGTTCGACCGCGAAGCCGTGTTCATTGGCACGACGCTGGTTGATATTCTGCGCGACTTTCCCAGCCTGCGGATTGTGTTTGAGCACGCCACCACGGCAGATGCCGTTCAGGTGGTGCGCGACAACCCGGACCGCATGGCGGCAACCATTACCACGCATCATCTTATGCTAAACCGGACCGATCTGTTCCGGGGTGGGCTGCGTCCGCATCATTATTGTTTGCCCGTTGCCAAACGCGAAAAACATCGTTTGGCGTTGCGCGAAGCCGCGACCTCGGGCGAGGCGCAATTCTTCTTGGGCACCGATACCGCGCCGCACCCGGTGCGCGATAAAGAATCGGACTGCGGTTGCGCCGGAGTTTTCAACGCACCGACCGCAATGGGCTGCTATGCCGAGGTGTTCGAAGACGAAGGTGCGCTTGATAACCTAGAGGCTTTTGCCTCCTTAAACGGGCCGCGATTCTATGGGTTGCCGATTGCGGATCAGGTTGTCATGCTGCGCCGCACACCCGATGACGCACCGCACCATGTGGTGCCGGACGGTGCTGAAAGTCCAGAGATGGACGGCATCAAAGTTTTTCGGGGCGGTGGAGAAACACGCTGGCGGGTTGAAGGCCCAACGGCACTAGATGGAGGGTCCTCTGCGTGACCGATACAGATACATTTGACGCCCTTGTTTTGACCGAAGCCGATGGCGCTGTCAGCCAGGCTTTTGAAACCCTGACCAATGATCAGTTGCCCGAGGGCGACGTGACCGTGCGGGTTCAGTATTCAACCATGAATTATAAAGATGGCATGGTCGTGAACGGCATTGGCCGTTTGGTGCGGACGTATCCGCATGTACCGGGTGTCGATTTCTCTGGTGTTGTCGAAGCCTCTGATTCGCCTGATTTTGCCGTCGGCGATGAAGTTGTGTTGACCGGTTGGCGCGTTGGCGAAGCCCATTGGGGTGGATACGCCGGTCGGGCGCGGGTGAAATCAGACTGGCTTGTTAAAAAGCCAGCGGGCCTTTCGCTGAAGCAAACCATGGCGTTGGGCACGGCGGGTTTCACAGCCATGCTGGCCGTCAACCGGCTTGAAGAAATGGGTCTTAGCCCGAACATAGACGGCGAAGTGTTGGTGACGGGCGCGGCGGGCGGTGTCGGCAGTGTTGCAGTCGCGATTCTTGCCAAGTTGGGTTACACGGTTGCGGCCTCAACGGGCCGGGCAGAAACTCATGACTACCTAAAAGGTTTGGGCGCGTCGGTTATTGTGGATCGGGAAGAGCTTTCAACCCCACCGAAAGGCCCGTTGGGCAAAGAACGCTGGATTGGCGCGGTTGATAACGTCGGTGCCGATACCCTGGGGACGGTTCTGGCAACCATGCAATACAACGCGACGGTTGCCGCTGTTGGTTTGGCCGGTGGCCCGGGCTTGAAGACGACGGTTCTGCCGTTCTTGCTGCGCGGCGTAAATCTGTGCGGTATCGACAGTGTTATGTGTCCGAAACCAAAACGCATCGCCGCGTGGACCCGCATTGCCGACGTTCTGCCGCTGGATATTTTGGACAGCCTGACCACGACCAAGGCGCTGTCTGATGTGCCAAGTTTGGCGAGCGATATTCTGAAAGGCCAAGTCAAAGGCCGCACGGTGATCGAGATTCCTTAAATCTCGTTAGGTACGGTTTCCAAGGCGTGTCCGGTCGGCAAAAACTGCCGACTGGGCCGCGTTGACGTTGGCGATGCTATCGTAAGGCATTGATATTAATAATTAAAATAGATGATTAATTTGGCATGACTCGTGCTTCTGTCTCTCCATCTTTATGGGGAAATAGGAGGGCGCGATGCTCGGACGGATTTTGGTTTTGACTGGCTTAATGACGGTTGCGGCGTGCGGTTACGTCGATGAATACGAAGAAGCGGTTTATGATCATGAGCCGGTTTATTGCTATCAGTCGATTGGCAAGGTGGTCTGCTTCAACGAGCCCTATCACCGCGATGCGGACCGGCTGGTCAACTATTACGGCCCGCACCCCAGCCGGTATGACGCGCCTGATGCGCCAGAGGCGATGGACCTGATCGCGCCGCCACAAACCAATGTGTGGGTGAAAGACCCAGAGCCGGTTGTGACCGTTTCTGGCGTAGCTTCTGTCGCACCGGTGATCGCGCCGCCCCAGGTCCCGAATCTGGATGTGTCAGAGCCGAACTGGCTGTTTGATACGATTTTGGCCCCGGCTTCGGAATCGGCCGCACCGGCACCATCCGCCGCCGCGATAACGCCGGTTCAAGTGGTGCCACTGGCCCCGGCTCAATAGTCGCAGCCGCTTCTTGACGTGATGCGCTGGACCTCGTATATGCCGCGCTCTGGTGTTTTTAAGGCATCGCATTCTTGCTTCGTGCAAGGGTCCAAACATCGGGGCGGAGTAGCTCAGCTGGTTAGAGCAGCGGAATCATAATCCGCGTGTCGGGGGTTCAAGTCCCTCCTCCGCTACCAACGAAATCAATGACTTAGAGAGAGATCATTGAGTTATTTTTGCAGTTGATCCGTATTAGGCAACATCTAGGCAACAATTAACATTCGGCACGACTGCTTGTTTCACGTCTCGGCTTGCGACGTTATCTCGAAATGGCTGATCGGCGAAGTCGAGCAACGTCTCTGCGAAAACCTGACAGTACCTTTCCACTCCGGCGGCATTTGCCTGGGTGGTCAAGCCGATGGAGAATAGCGCCGCAATGATGAATTTACGCATTCACATCATCGAATGCCATCATCACCGCGTCATGGCTAATGGTCTGGTGCTTCTGGCGTGTCTTCGCCGCATAGGTCGCCAGACGGTCGTATTCATCGTCATCGAGACACAGTGTTAGCGATCCCCGACCACCTGCGCGCTGGGGCACGCCGGATGGTTCTTTTGGGTTTTCACCGACGACCTCTAGGTCGATTGCTTTCTTTGCCATGATTACTCTGTTTCCCTCTCCAATGTAGCGACCGCATTATTTTCAAACTTTTACAACCCTTGCCCTTTCCCCTAATTTCATCCGTTCGTGACCCTGCTCGCGGCGGAAGCGACCTACAGGCCGGTATTCAAGGCCAACGGTGATTTCGCTAGTGTTTGTTTCCGTCCAGGCGGTGGATTTCAAGTCGCAAACCATCGAAACTACAACGCCCGAGCGCCAACTTTGGGCAACGGCATCTCGCCTCCGTAGCGTTCGGTCAACGGTTCAACCTCAAGACCAACGCAGCGTCGGCAACTGTCGCAGAAGACGTTGAGGCCGTAGTCGTTGTCGATGAGGTTAGTGAGGGTGGCTGTCATACCAATCCTGAGCCGCGAGTTCCTTGCGAAGCGCGTTTCCGCGATGCCATGTCCATTGCTTTATCGTCGCTTCGTCTTGCCTCTTGAGCCATTCTCGGCAACTAAGTGAATCGCCGTCTAAAAACGCGAACGGCGCGTAGCCTTTGGTGGAGTTCTCACGACACCAAGCCGCCACCTTGTCAGCATTGTCGAAGCCAAACCTAATCGCATACGGGTGAAGCAAATGTGGAACCTTGGTAGTGCTGCCTTCATCTCCCCACTTTACCGGATGGTGGCGTACGCGTGTACGGCCACCCCCAACTCTGAGCAATGTCGATATGCCGCGTGCAATCCGCCCCACCCATTGATGCAACACTTTCCTGACATTTGGAGCAATGACATCCTGCTTGTCGATCAGGCGTTGCAATTTGCGCGCACGGATATAGCAAGAAATCTGCAACTTGCCTCGCCACGACGATGCCCAAATTTGATTCTCAGTTTCACGTTTTGAAAGTTCACGGTGCCATCTGGGCAACGCCGTCATGCCTGATTCCTCAGCCAGCACGAAGCCTTTGATAAACAGTTCCAGATTTTTCTGAGAAAGGCGCCCTGCGACTTTCCATGCGGTTCGGTCGTCGAAGCAACGATCTGGCGGATAGTGCAAAATCATGAACTCGCCCGGCGAATATGCGTCGTAAGGGGTGCCGCGCCGCCCAAGTACTATCATGGCTCGAACGAACTGCCACAGTTTTGCATACGCTACCAATTTGCTGCTCCACTGCGAGATAGTTTCCCGAGACCCTTTATGAATCTCGGGTGCCCGCATGATTTCACATTTTCGGTTTCGGTGCTATCGTCACGAAACTGCTGACTGAGAGATTTCTGACGATGAAACGACTGCTCGCCCTTCCTGTATTGGTTCTGTCCTTGATGGCCGGGGTCCCAGCGTTTTCTGATAATTTCGATAAGGGATGGGACGCTTTCGAAAACGCAGATTATGCGGCAGCACTACGGGAGTTCGAACCACTTGCTGAACAAGGTGACGTAAGAAGCCAATATGTATTGGGTATATATTACACCGGCTTTGAGCACGTGCCGCCAGACCCCAAAATTGGCGTCCAGTGGCTCACCCTTGCCGCCGAACAAGGACATGCTGGAGCCCAGTCCCAACTAGGTAGGTTGTACGAAAATGGAGCCGGTGTCGCTCAAGACTATAAGGCTGCTGTCAAGTGGTACACTCTCGCGGCTGAACAGGGCGATGCCAACGCAAGCTACAATTTGGGCATGATGATTAAACGAGGAAAGGGTCTGCCCAAAAATGAAATGGCTGCGGCGTTTCATTTAGAACAGGCGGCTATTGGAGGCGTGACCGAGGCTCAGAGTTTGATCGGCGGGATGTACCGTGCTGGAATCGGTGTAGAAAGAGATCTCATTCTTGCTGCATATTGGTACACTAGCGCAGCAGAAAACGGAGATGCTGCGGCTCAAAACAGCTTGGGTACGATGTTTCTAGATGGGTCTATTCAGCCGCAAGATCATAAGAGTGCTGTTAAGTGGTTCTCTATGGCTGCTGAACAGGGATATGCAGCAGGTCAACACCACTTGGGTATGATGTACGAAGCCGGAATTGGAACGCTGCAAGACTACGTCCGTGCCCATATGTGGTTTAACATTGCAGCTTCGCGTGACACCGAGTTTTCACAATCGTACCGCGAGAGGGTTGAAGAGAGCATGACCCTTGCTGACATATCAAGAGCCCAACGCCTTGCCCGCGAATGCGTGGCAAAGAACTACAGTGGTTGTTGAGGGCCACAAGACAACGCCTTCTCGACCGTACACCGACGGACAAGTCCATTCAGAACTTTGAGAAAATTGTTCAAGTTTCATCTATTCTAAAACACTGTGGGACGAGGTAAGTGATTGATGGTGACACACTCAGAAATCGAGTCTGGCGAGGCTCTTTTCGAACTAGGGATCGCCTACGAAGATGGTCATCGGCACGTTGTTAAGGACACAGAATTTGCAATTCAGTTATACGAGAAAAGTGCTGCCCAAGGGTTTGCGGAAGCCTGTTACCACCTTGGCTGCATGTACGCATTCGAGTCTGACCCACAGTGGACCCCAATTGATTTGGATTTGGCAAAAAGATGGTATCGCGCAGGGGCCGAACAAGGGTCGGTCAACGCGACTTTCGCAATAGTTGAGATGATCGAATATGAAGAACTCACAGACGACGAAGACGGTGCGATGGCTCGGTGGCTGGTCAATACAGTCGAGCAAGGATATCGACGTGCGGTCGAGGAAATCGCTTGGCGTTATCGTGATGGAGTTGGGTTACCAAAGGACATTGCTAAATCATATCTTTGGACAAGAGTTGAGCAGATTATGTCGCGCGAAAGGGGGGCCAACCCTGGCCTCGATGAATTGCGAAAGGCGTTGACTGAACAGCAAATCAACGACACGGAGAAACAAGCAATTGATTGGATTGAAAACCATAAAGGATACGACCCCAGTCAAAATTTTGGGCACCCGCGCCCGGATACCGACTTTGGGGCTTTGGGGTCTGACGAGGCTGTAAAAGTGACTAAGAACTACAAGGGCTGTTGAGCTGGACTAAGCCAAATCTACCCATCCACGAAACCAACATCATTCGCGTGCATCAGTCCGCCAGAGTTGTGTACGATTTCACCTGCACGACTTGATTGGATATCTGATGATACGACTGCTCGCTCTGCCCGTTCTGCTCCTGTCCTTGATGGCAGGAGCGCCAGCGTTTTCTGCTGATTATCAAAAAGGTCTGGATGCTGCTAAAAAAGGAGATACTGCGACTGCGTTGAGAGAGTGGACACCACTTGCCGAACAAGGGCATGTCCTTGCCCAGCACAACCTCGGCGTGACGTACAGACATGGAATGGGTGTCCCACAAGACTACAAGGTCGCCATCAAGTGGTTTACCCTTGCTGCAGAACAGGGAGATGCCGAAGCCCAGTACAACCTCGGTGTGACGCATGCGCAGGGACGTGGAACCTTACAAAATTACACCCGTGCCCATATGTGGGCTAATCTTGCTGCGTCTAGTGGATTTGACGACGGTGCGAAACTAAGAAATATAGTTGCGAAGTTAATGACTTCTGCTGATGTTTCCACTGCCCAACGACTTGCTCGCGAAAGCGTGGAGAAAAACTACAAGGGTTGTTGAGCCGGACTAAGCCAAAACCCGTCGGCGTCCGGTGCCAACATCATTCGCGTGCACCAGTCCGCCAGAGTTGTGTACGATTTCGCCGACACGACTGGATTGGATAACAAGCGCAAAGTCCGGTTGACCGTGATAACTTTTTTAGTGATTGCTGCAATCACCGGGCAACTAATGGGCATCTCTAAAAATACCCACTCCACTCATTGATCTGATAGAATCACGATATCACAACGTTGAGATTATGAGGACAAAATATGAGCCAGCTTGGATTTTTTGATGTTGCTAATCGCTATGCTGGCTTAGATGCCAAGAATGATCCGCTGTTGAAAATAGACAGCGTCGTGCCATGGGACGACTTCCGCCTTCACCTTGAAGCGGTTTGGCGTAAGCCCGCAAATGAACGCAAGTCATCCGCAGGTCGCAAGCCATGGGATGGCCGGTTGAGGCGCTGCGGCCTCGGGTGCGCTGGCTTCATCTGTCATTTGATGGCCTCCGGCTTCATCGCCATGACCGTTTTGACTGACGCTTTTACGGTGTCGCTGAACGGCTTGATGTCGGCCCTGTTGTAGGGATAGGACGCGGCCCAGCCCCAGCCGAGTTTGTTCATAAACATCCGAAACGACTTCTCTAGCTGCGCCGGGCCAAAACCCGCGTTTCGCATCAGCCCAGAGCGAACCGGCACAACGCGGAAGAAGTCATCCGACATGCGCGTCAGTTCGGTGTACTGGTCTGACAGGTTGATTAGGCTCGTTTCCATCTGGACAGACAGCTTCATGTACGCCTGGGAGATCTTATGGGCTTCGTCCCATGCGCGGGTCGCGTCGGCGATGCAACGTTCTATAAATGGCGATCCAGGTATGGTGGCATGGAAGTGTCCGAGGCTAGACGACTCAAGTCCCTTGAGGAAGAAAACCGCAAGCTGAAGAAATTACTGGCTGAGCAAGTGCTGGA
>Ga0222663_1000146_pt1 | contig 45365 bp, 45 predicted proteins | sample AntAcemetagen602_FD_179852 | JGI IMG/M metagenome (GOLD analysis project Ga0222663, IMG submission 179852) | Saline water microbial communities from Ace Lake, Antarctica - #602 | ecosystem: Environmental > Aquatic > Non-marine Saline and Alkaline > Saline | place: Antarctica: Ace Lake... | reverse complement strand
GTCGTCGCAGCCTCAGTGGTTGCCGCTTCGGTCGTCGCAGCCTCAGTGGTTGCCGCTTCAGTCGTCGCTGCTTCGGTGGTTGCCGCCTCAGTGGTTGCTGCCTCAGTGGTTGCCGCTTCCGTCGTTGCCGCCTCAGTGGTTGCCGCTTCCGTCGTTGCCGCCTCAGTCGTTGCTGCCTCAGTGGTTGCCGCTTCCGTCGTTGCCGCCTCAGTAGTTGCTGCCTCAGTGGTTGCCGCTTCCGTCGTTGCCGCCTCAGTAGTTGCTGCCTCAGTGGTTGCCGCTTCCGTCGTTGCCGCTTCGGTAGTGGCCGCCTCGGTCGTCGCTGCTTCGGTCGTCGCTGCTTCAGTCGTAGCCGCTTCAGTGGTTGCTGCCTCAGTGGTTGCAGCCTCAGTGGTTGCAGCCTCAGTCGTTGCAGCTTCGGTAGTGGCCGCCTCGGTCGTGGCCGCCTCAGTGGTTGCTGCCTCAGTCGTGGCCGCTTCCGTCGTGGCCGCCTCAGTCGTGGCCGCCTCAGTCGTCGCAGCCTCAGTGGTTGCTGCTTCAGTGGTCACGGGCGGATCTGTAATCGGTGGTTCCGTTACAGGTGGATCTGTCACAGGGGGGGCGGTCACAGGTGGATCTGTGACTGGCGGCTGGGTCAGTGGCGGCTGAGCTACAGGCAGAGCCGTAACGTCTGGATTGATAGCCGCAGGATCATCACCTTCCGGATCATCGCTAGAAACACCTGGAGGGGACGTTGGCAACGGTTCCGGTGTGATTTCAGGGCCGTCAGGCTCGCGGCGCGGTGGTCGCGGAATATCAATGTCCGCTTCAGGGAGCGGTTGACCAACAAACGGAATAGGGTCTTGCCCGCCTTCCGACCCAATTTGAATTTCAGGTAAGGGCGGGCGCTGCTGCGCTTCTGCTTCGGCGATTTCGAGCGCGCGAAGACGGGCAATACCCGTTTCATTTTCAACGGCGTTAACGGTACCAACAATACCACTGTCCGTTTGAACGTTCTCTAGGCCCGTTTCTTCAACAGCGCCCGGTGCTGCGCCAACGCCTTCAACTTCACCCAACTCGTTGCCGCCGACCTCCTCGCTTAAGACCGTCAGATCATCGAACAATTGGGCTTCATCAACGGGTGGTGGCGCACCATCTTGCCCTTCAAGGTCAATATCATCTTCTGACAACGGCTGGCTGACTTGCGGAATGGGCGTTTGGCCGCCATCGGTACCAATATCGATGCCAGGAAGCTCTGGGCCATTGGGATCATTTATGTCAGCCATTGGTGTATCACGCGCTTTCGGGTAATTTCAGCGCACACACTAGGGGGAAATGGCCCCAGCTGAAACCCGTCCAATGGTTACAGTTTGTTGTAACTTGTTGTAATAAAAGACTTACCAGAACCTTACAGGTTGGCGCGGCAGGTTCACCGAAGAATAGATCATCGAGATGTTCTATAATCCACAGCGCAAGCATACGAACAACGGGTTGCTGTCTCCCGCCGAGTTCGAACGGCAGCACAAACTGAAGAATAAAGGTGTCTAGGAAATCAGGGGCACCTCAGTCTGAATGAGGTGCTGTTCGCGTTGCTCGTAGACGCACGGGCCGAGGTCAGCAAATGAAAAGCCGACTATAACGATGGCCGACCGCATTCGGCTTTGGGAAATATTCCACCTGCCGAGTTTGCAATGAAACATACACTGGACGGGAAGGTCGCATGAGGCCAAAAACAAACCCTAGAACTCTCCCCTAAATCGGTGGGAAGTTGGGTCTCAGGTCAAAATGACAATGTTCATGAGGTCCAACTCTGTTATTTACAACATCATGAATTTAAAAAGGTCAAAATGATGCGTACTGTTCGTGATTTTTCCTCTCCCACCATCGCCGTTCTTGGCGGCTCTGGCCTCTACGACATTGCCGGATTAGAAGACCGCGAGTGGCTAACCATCGAAAGCCCGTTCGGGCCGATGTCAGATCAGGTCCTTTCAGGCATGTTGGACGGTCAGCGCGTGCTGTTCCTGCCACGCCATGGGCGCGGGCACCGGATTCCGCCGTCAGAATTGAACTTTCGCGCCAACATTGACGGCTTGAAACGTGCTGGAGCGACGGAGATTCTATCGATGTCCGCCTGTGGATCACTGAAAGAGGAATTGCCGCCGGGGCATTTTGTGGTTGTCGATCAGTTTATTGACCGGACCTTCGACCGGAAAAAATCATTCTTCCAAGAAGGGTTAGTGGCGCATGTCGGTATGGGACACCCAGTCTGTGGTCGAGTCAGCAACATCCTGGTTTCAGAAGCGCGCGGGCTGGGTATTGGTGTCACAGATGGCGGTACTTATTTAGCGATGGAAGGACCACAGTTTTCGACCCTGGCGGAAAGCAATCTTTACCGCAGCTGGGACTGTGACGTGATTGGCATGACCAACATGCCCGAAGCGAAACTCGCCCGCGAAGCAGAAATGTGTTATGCGACCGTCGCCATGGTGACAGATTTTGATTGCTGGCACCCAGGCCATGATCACGTCACGGTCGATGCGATCATTAAGGTGCTCATGGACAATGCCGACAAAGCGAGAGCCTTGATCAAGGCCGTGGTGCCTCAATTGGCGAAACGAGACAGCCTTTGTAAACAAGGCTGCCACACAGCCTTAGACAATGCGATCATCACAGCCCCAGAAGCCCGCGACCCCAGCGTTGTTGAAATGTTGGACGCCGTCGCTGGCCGCGTCTTGAACGGATAAAACAATCAATGAACGTTGACGGACAATCCTATCGCACCATCTGGCAAACCAAAGAAGGCGGCGTGGTCACGATTATTGATCAGGCCAAATTACCCTTTGAATTTGTTGCCGTTGACCTTACCACCCTGCAAGACGCCGCCATCGCCATCAAGGATATGTGGGTGCGCGGAGCACCCTGTATTGGTGCCACAGCGGCCTACGGTATGGCGTTGGGCATTCAAGAAGATGCGAGTGATGCCGGACTGACCCATGCAGCAAAAACACTAACCGCCACTCGCCCGACTGCCGTCAATTTACGGTGGGCTGTTGATGCGATAACCAAGTATGTTCAACCCTTGCCCGTTGGCGCACGCCGTGATGCTGCCTATCAGCGTGCGGCAGAGATTTGCGATGAGGACGTCGCGATATCATCGGCGATGGGCGATCATGGCATGGTGTTGGTTAAGGCAGCATGGGATGCCATAGGCAAAGCTCGACCTATTAACATTCTAACCCATTGTAATGCTGGGTGGTTGGCAACAGTCGATTGGGGAACGGCGACCGCCCCCATCTATAAAGCCCATGATGCTGGTATTCCCGTCCATATCTGGGTGGATGAAACCCGCCCCCGCAACCAAGGCGCGAGCCTGACAGCGTGGGAGTTGGGCCACCATGGTGTTCCCCATACGGTGATTGCTGACAATGCGGGCGGGCACTTGATGCAGAAAGGCGACGTTGATCTGTGCATTGTTGGTACAGACCGGACAACACGCAATGGCGATGTCTGCAACAAAATTGGCACCTACCTGAAAGCCCTCGCCGCCTTCGATAACGACATTCCGTTTTATGTCGCCCTGCCGAGCACAACAATTGATTGGACCTTAGACGCGGGCAAGGACATCCCTATCGAAGAACGAAGTGCCCGTGAGGTTTCACACATAACGGGCCGCACAGCGAATGGTGCCATTGAAACTGTTGATATCTTGCCGACGGGTTCGACGGCAGCGAACCCCGCTTTTGATGTAACCCCGGCCCGATTGGTTACAGGCTTGATTACAGAACGCGGTGTCGCAGATGCCAATGAAGCATCGCTACGGGCGCTGTACCCAGAGGCCTAACTCTTCTTGTCTGGGTGCCCCCACCGAGCCGCTGCCACATCGTCTGTGTCACGTGCATCAACCCAAGACGCGGCTCCCTCTGGCGTTTCTTCAAGCTTCCAAAATGGTGCTTTGGTTTTCAGCCAATCAATTAAAAAATGGCAGGCCTCGAAGGCGGCTTCGCGGTGAGGCGACGCAGCGGCAACCAAAACGATCTGATCGCCCGGCTCCATGCGGCCATAACGATGGATGATAAGGCTCGCCTCAAGAGGCCAGCGCGCATGGGCTTCAGCCTCAATATCTGCCAAGGCTTGCTCCGTCATGCCCGGATAGTGCTCCAGCGTCATAGCAGATATGGCCTCTGGTCCCTGCTGCATGTCACGAACCAGCCCAACGAATGAGCATAGCCCACCTATCCGGTGATTACCCGATGTCAGGGCCGCGAGTTCTTGGCCCAAATTAAAATCTTCTTGTTGAACTTTTATCATCGCGACTTACCCACCCGTAACCGGCGGGAAGAAGGCAACTTCGGCAGCGCCCGACACCGCATCATCCAGTTTGGCGTGCCGCTGATCTACGGCGACCCGCACAGAGGCGCGATCTGCGAAGGCCTGTTGATGAGCATCAGATTGATCTGCTAACCAATCCAGCAAATCGCTGACCGTTGTGACATGGCCTGGTAGATCGACATCCTCTTGGCCCTTGCCAATTTTCTCCCGCAGCCATGCAAAATAGAGAATCTTCATCCCATCACCTCACTGAACGGAATATAGTCGAGCAAATCACCAGGAGATACGTCAGTTCGGTCTTCTGACAACTCAATCAGACCGGAACTCAGCGTCATCGACGTTAGAATACCTGCACCACTTGATCGATACTTCTCGACAACTGTTTTCCCTTGGTCATTCAACTTTAGTAGGCCTCGCAGCCATTCCCGCCGTCCCTTCTTCTTGGTCGCGGCAAACGCCGATGGCACCTGGAAACGGGCAGGTGTTGTGTCTTGCAAACGGGCGCCTTGCAGCGCAAAAATTATCGGTCGGGCAATCATCATGAACGTCACCATTGCGGCAACGGGGTTTCCAGGCAAACCAAAGAACGGGGTAATCTCAGTCCCAGTCGAATTTCTGATATGGCCCAAGGCTATCGGTCGTCCAGGCTTAATGGCAAGCCGCCAAAAATCGAGGCAACCTTGGCGTTCGATGGCTGCTTTAACGTGATCCTCTTCACCCGCTGACACGCCACCTGTTGTAATAATCAAATCATGATTGGTGGCGGCTTTCGATAGCGCAGCGGCGATTGATTCTTCGTCATCAACCAAGATTCCCAAATCAGTAACCGTGAGCCCGATTCCGCGCAATAAGGCTTTGATAGTAAACCGATTGGCGTCAAAAACGCTACCATCACGATGCGCATCGCCTGGGTTCTGGATTTCGTCTCCGGTTGAAAACACACATACCTTTAAAGCGCGATAGACTGTCAACGACGTCTGACCGACCGATGCAGCTAAACCGATATCCTGCGGCCTGATCCGGGTTCCAGATTCGATCAGTGTTTGCCCAACTGTAATGTCTTCACCCTTGAAGCGGCAGTTCGCGCCCTTCTTCAAACCCGATGGAAGAACAACTGAAGTTCCGTCTAGGGAGACATCTTCTTCCATGAACACCGTATCAGGACCCGATGCTTGCGTTCCATCCGAACCCATGGGCATTGGCGCCCCAGTAAAGATGCGATAGGCCTGCCCGCGTGACGCCTCATGACCCAAGGGGTGTCCCGCAGCGATACGGCCACCAACGGATAGGTGCGTTTCGCGCCCCTCTGTTAGATCACTGAAATAGACAGCGTAGCCATCAACGGCACTGTTGTCGTGTGGCGGTACAGCGACGTCCGCAGCCACAGTTTCGGCGACAATTCGACCCAAACACTGATCCAATGGGATAGATTCTGTACCTGCGATCACATCGACACGGCCTTTTAGCCGAGCCAAAGCATCTTCTAGAGGCAACAGGTCGCCGCCAAACGCAAAGCAATCGTCTTTAAGCTGCGCCATTTGCGCCGCCAACGCGCATCAAGTCGCGGTCGGACTCTTGGTTCAATCCAACAAAAGAAATGATGAAATCAGCAATTGCTGGAATGTCATCTATGCTGAAAACGGGGACGCTCGCATGGGGCAGATCCGCATCAGATGCGATGGCAACGATGGTTTTATTTTCAGGATGCAACGTTGGCTTTCCAACCTCTGGTCGGTAGACCTCAAGCTTCTCATGATCGTGATTCTTGAACCCTTCAACCAACAACAGGTCAACAGGCGTCATCCGCGCCGCCAATTCAGCCACAGCCGGTTCTGGGCGGTCATTCAGTTCATGCATTAACGCCCATCTATTGCCAGAAGACAGCATGACTTCATTAGCACCCGCCGTGCGATGGCTATGCGAATCTTTGCCCGGTTTATCAATATCAAAGTTATGATGCGTATGCTTGATGGTCGAAACGGTCAAACCACGACCGATAAGTTCAGGCAAGAGTTTAATGACCAGGGTCGTTTTGCCACTACCAGACCAACCCGCAAGACCGAATATTCGCATCGTATTTCCGTTATTTGGTTTATTATTTTGGTGCAATGATGGGGAATCACCATGCCTACCAACGCTTTATATGGTCTTTGACCCTTTATTTACAAGCGAACGAGACGCTTAGAGACTTGCACCGTCCTTCGGGGAGCAGGTTATTTTGTGTCACTTTAGGTTGGTGCGTGGGGTTTGTCAGCCTCCCCCTTGCGGGGCATCGGTGCGTGGTCGGTTTCATCAATATGTTTCATGCCCGCCCGTAAGTAATCGTAGCCGGTAATCAGCGTTAAAGCCGCTGCAACCCATAAACCAAATATACCGATCTGAAGCGTTGTTGCGATGATGAAATCTGGCCCAACAGGACCGACCAACAAGAACCCAAGGGCTAACATTTGAATACCGGTTTTCCATTTAGCCAGTTGGCTGACAGGCATACTGACGCGAACTTCGGCCAGAAATTCTCGCAAACCTGAAACCAATATCTCACGGCACAGAATAACCGCAGCAGCGATGACGGTTAGGCCCTCTACCCGGTCCACCCCCACCAAAGCAAAGAGGACAGCGGCAACTAATAACTTATCAGCAATCGGGTCTAAAAATCGACCAAAAGCCGATTGTTGGCCTAACGTTCTCGCGAAATATCCATCGAGATAATCGGTAACGCATGCGATTGCATAAAATGAAAACGCTAACCAACTTCCCAATGGGTCATCCAGAAAGAACAGCCCAACCACAATGGGAATGGCCACAATCCTGCCCATGGTCAGTAAATTCGGTAACGTATAGTACATTAGGAGCGACCGCCGGTTTGTTGCGAGCCACATCTTAGCGATCCAACTAACCGGTTCCAATAGCGATCACCAATCACTGCTATAAATCTGCGTGAAACCAATCGTAAATTTTCTGGGCCAGTTGCTGGCTTACGCCGTTGACGGCAATAAGGTCCTGCACGCCCGCAGCAGAAACCGCTTTGGCAGAACCAAAATGGTGCAACAAAGCCCGTTTTCTGTTGGAACCAACACCAGGAATACCGTCTAAGGGACTATCTAGAATGGCCTTTGATCTTTTGGCCCGATGAGCGCCGATGGCGAAACGGTGCGCCTCATCGCGCAGCCTCTGAATGAAATAAAGAATAGGGTCGCGGCTATCTAATGATAACGGCTCGCGCCCACGCATAAAAATTCGCTCCTTGCCCGCATTTCGGTCTGGGCCTTTGGCGACAGAACAAATCGCGACATCTGAGATTCCTAATTCATCAAACACCTCATGCGCAACTGAAAGCTGCCCCCTACCACCATCAATAACGATTAGGTCGGGCCATTGCCCTCTGTCCCGTTCAGGGTCTTCTCGCATCGCCCTGGAAAATCGGCGGGTTAAAACTTCACGCATCATAGCGTAATCATCACCAGGCTCGTACCCATCGGAAGATGCGTCAGTCTCATTCTTTTTACGTGCACCTTTGATCGTATATTTGCGGTACGCCGCCTTCATCAAACCCATCGGTCCCGCAACAACCATGCCACCAACCGCATTTGTGCCTTGAACGTGGCTATTGTCATAGATCTCGACGCGCTCTGGCGCGCCATCAAGGCCCAACCTTTCTGCCAATCCTTCCAATAGGCGTCGCTGATTTGCGTTTTCCGCGACTCGCCGCGCCAAAGCATCGCGGGCATTCGCAATGGCGCGTGTTACCAACGTTCGCTTCGTGCCGCGCGACGGCACCTCAACTATGACTTTTCGATCTGCCCGTAACGCCAATGCCTCGACAATCAAATCACGATTGGGGATGTCTTCCGAAAGGATGACCGTTCGCGGTGGCGGTGTTCGAGCGTAGAATTGCCCAAGGAATGCTTCCAGTACTTCTGGGCCAGTCTCATCCTTAGCGTGAGAGGGAAAGTATGACCGGTTGCCTGCCGACATACCGGCGCGAAACAGAAAAATTTCAACGCACGTCTGCCCGCCTTCCTGATGAAGCGCGACAACGTCCGCATCTTGCACACCAGCCGGATTGATATCTTGGCGGGCTTGAATACCGGTCAGCGCCCGTATCCGATCTCGATATTCGGCCGCGTCCTCAAACGCTAAAGCATCCGAAGCCATCTGCATTCGCTCTGCAAATTTTTCCTGGATCGCCTTGCTATTGCCTTTCAAGAAGGCCCGCGCCTCAGCCACACTGAGTGCATAGTCTTCTTGGCTAATTCGGTCCACGCACGGAGCCGAACACCGCTTAATCTGGTATTGAAGGCACGGTCTGGTCCGCCCTTCAAAGATCGTATCTCGACAGGGACGTAACTTAAATGCCCGTTGCAGTGTCGTCAGTGTTTGGTTCACCGCCCAAGCCGAGGCAAAGGGGCCAAAAAATTCGCCAGACTTCCCCTTTGCGCCCCGGTGCTTCACGACCCGAGGAAAGGCGTGTTCACTGGTTAGATGAATGTAAGGAAATGATTTGTCATCGCGCAACAAGATGTTGAATCGAGGCTTGTATTGCTTAATGAGGTTTGATTCCAACAACAACGCTTCGGCTTCTGTATGCGTGCCAATAAACGCCATCGATGCGGTCTCATTGACCATTCTCGCAATCCTGATGGAGAGGCGGTTAGGCTGGGTATAGCTGGCAACCCTTTTTTTCAAACTTTTAGCTTTGCCTACATACAAGACATCACCGGCAGTATTAAGCATCCGATACACACCTGGTGTGTTCGGTAAAGTGCCTAGGGCATCTTGGATAACACTGACGCCCTTTGACACAGGTGCGCTGACGTCTTTTGACATTGGTCTTGGCCTCTTTTAGGCAACTCAGATACGCCTAGTTTTGGCCCTACAGGCAAGCGGCATCAAGTCTATCGTTGTCCAGAATGTGACCTAGTGTCCCGAATCTGAAGTTCGAAAAGCGGATGTCCAAAATGATACGAACTTCAGATTCGATCCGGACACTAGCAACATATTGATCTCATGTGGTTTTGGATTAATATTCTATCCACTCAAGATGTGCATAAGCATGTCCATAACTATCTGAACAAGTACTTGACCCGAATGATATTAGGGCGTTATCAAATTTGCCTATTTTTTAGGCAAAATCATAACTTATTGAAAATAAAAAGAAAAATTCTTTTATTTCGTTAAATTTCTGAAATGACGACAATGTTCCCGACAGGGATGAACATCGTCCTTTGGTTAGATTTGGGTGTGCACAACTTAACCTAGCAAATCGACCCCACACGCAAACGGTCATGCCTTAAAGGCTTGAAACTCCAGCAATATTTCAAATTTAAGACAGAAATTATGGTCTGAAGCGCTCGATCTCTACGCCGACACTTTCAGCTTCGGCGACAATATCTAACTTTTCAACACGCACCCGAACAGACCGCACGCGACTATTTGTCGCCAGCGCCATGTCAGAAATTCTCTCGGCCATTGTTTCAACTAATGTCACATGACCATCGGCAATAATCGACCGGATGCCATTGGTGACGGTCTCATAATTGACCACGTCAGCAATCGTATCACCCACTGGATGGTCAGCGTCATCAACAGCTAAATCAATATTAAACCGAACGGGCTGTGGGGCTTCGCGTTCAAAATCATGTACGCCAATAAAAACCGGTAAAACCAAATCCCGAATGAAGACATGGCTGATACGGTTCCGCGCATCTGCAATGCGGCGCGGATCAATGACCTTGAGAACATCGGGTTTAGCGACAGACTTTGTCATTACATCATCAACCTGTTCATTCTTCCGGTGCGATCTTCGAACCTTTGACCCACCCCAAATGTTCTCCACCGTCTAAAACGATTGTCTGACCGGTCATCGAGGGCGCGTCAAGGATGAAGCCAACAGCCGCAGCAATTTCCTCTGGCATGACTTGACGCTCCAGAGGGACAGAACGCCATTGTTCTTCAAATTGCTCGGCTGTTTGCCTAGGGCTTGGTAAGGTTGGCCCGGGGCCGACCGCATTAACCCGAACCTGGGGGGCTAATGCCTGAGCCAGAGTTTTGGTCATCGACCATAAGCCCAATTTCGAAACGGTGTAACTGGTGAAGTGCGGCGTTGGGTTCAGAACACGCTGATCAACGATATTGACGATATTACCAAGCACACCTTCTGGCAACTGTCGCATGAACTCTTGTGACAGGGCAAAGGGCGCATATAAGTTCGTAATTAGATGGCGGTCCCAACTTTGACGATTGGCCGTTTCAATTGAATCTGCCTCAAAAACTGATGCATTGTTAACAAGGACATCAATGGGGCCAAGAATGTCGTGAGCGCGCTGCACCAGACCGCGCGTTTCTTCTTCATCCATCAACTGTGCACCAAGCGCAGCCGTCCGGACACCATAATAATCCGAAAGAGCCTTAGCCATGTCGTCAGCGGTTTCCGACGATTGGTTGAAATGCACGACGACCTCTAAGCCTGCCATCGCGAGGCGCTCACAAATGGCCCTGCCGATACGCTTAGAACCACCGGTCACTAGCGCCCTGGTGGGTCGGTTCTTCAGTGCGCTGCCGTCTGTCATAGAGTGATTAGATACCTAGTCAGAGTCAAACCGATGCCAACAAACGATCAACACCATACGCCTGTGCCGCGATATAAGCGACGTAAGCGGCAATAAAGACCACGGCAACGCCTCGGTTTAACTTCCATTTCCATAACAACATGGGTGCTAAGAGTAACGTTGCGGCTAACATGATCCATAAATCGAAGGCGAGGAACTGCGGTGCGACGGGCAAAGGAATGACGAGCGCTACCACGCCGGCAATTCCTAAGATATTGAACATGTTAGATCCAACAACATTACCCAGCGCAACCTCTGCGTGACCCCGAAAGGCCGCAACAACAGATGCAGCAAGCTCTGGCAGTGATGTTCCAAGGGCAATCATCGTCAACCCGATCACCTCTTCAGACACACCAAATGTGCGGGCAATATCGACCGCGCCATCAACTAAGAATTCGGCTCCAATAACGATACCGATAATGCCACCAACCAGCAGGCCCCAGGCAATGTACATGTTTTCTGGAATCGTACCAATTTCCTCGACCTCTTCCGAATGCAGCTCCGCGTCAGGCCCGCCTTCGGTGGTTTCGCGAAAATAACTGCTCAGCAAGAATGCCACCAAGGCAACGATCAGGATTAAACCGCCCCACCACTGAATGGTCCCCATAAAACACAGCACCATGAACACAAGTGTACCGCCAACCAGAACCGCCGTATCTCGGCTCAGGGCACCTTCTTTATTAGCAATCGGTGTGACCAAGGCGGCGCAGCCCAAAATAAGAAATACGTTCGCAATGTTTGAACCAACGACATTACCCAATGCCATACCAGCAGCCCCGGCCAAACCAGCTTGTAGCCCAACGACCAATTCAGGGGCAGATGTACCAATAGCCACGACCGTCATGCCGATCACAAGCGGTGAGATACCCAATTTAAGGGCAACACTAACGGCACCCCGGACCATAATATCCGCAGCAATAAGCAGCAAAACAAAGCCACCCAAAACCTTGATGTACATTAGGTATTCAGCCATCAATAAAGCCCTTTGTGTCGGCGTAACGCACCTGTTTCACCCCTGCTTAGCCGGCCACTATGCTGCAATAATATGTCATCGTGCTGACACAAGACCGTTTCGATGGTTCACTTGCCACGAGGCATGCAGTCATTGCAAGGGTGACATCGGTTAACGATCTGGAAATCCTGTAGAAAAAGCCTTTGGATATCGTTAGCCGCGCTTTGCCATATTCTTCGCAATGGGGGTAAACGCGGTAACGACCGCCTCATAGACGTGGCGTTTAAAAGGAACCACCAGTTTAGGTGTTTCCAACAGCGTCACCCAGCGCCATTCAGAAAACTCTGGTTTACCGTGGGCGTCCAAGCGAATTTCTTTTTCACTGCCCGTGAACCGCAACGCAAACCACCGTTGTGCCTGCCCACGATAACGACCTTTAAAGGCCTTTCCCTGACGTTGCGGCGGCAAGTCATAGCAAAGCCATTCACCAATTTGCTGAACAATTTCGGCCGAGCGCACGCCAGTTTCTTCGGTCAGTTCACGCATTGCGGCATCCTGGGGTTCTTCGCCTCGGTCAATGCCGCCCTGCGGCATTTGCCAAGCATGTTGACCACCTTGACCTACCCGCTTTCCAACAAAGACTTGGCCATATGCGTTGAAAAGAGCAATGCCGACGCACGGTCGATAGGGCAATGGTGTCGGGGACATCATCGGACGATCCAATTAAGATCCGCCAACTCGCGCACCGGCAATGGATGAAATTGGAACAATGGATATCCCGCGCTGCTCTGTTGCAGCTATCCAAATCGCTAGGCGTTCAAGGGCCGATGGCAAAGCATGCGTTAGGCCAACAGCAGCGCCTCTCTGGCGGGCCAAGGTTTCTAGTTCTTGAAGCTTCGCATCGATCGCAGTCTTTGATGGACTAACGTCAATTTCGACGTCCGTAAAAGCGCGCGCCAAGCCCAACTCTGTCGACAAACGCGGCACCAAACTTCGAGGGCTTCGAGTGCTCTCAAAAATCATCAAGCCCCGGCCCTTTAAAGTCTCCAAGATCGGCGTCATTTGAGTCTCGTCCGCCATAAACTTCGAGCCCATGACAGTTTGCATTCCAATAAACCCTCTGAACCGCCCCATCATGGCATTCAGACGGATGATATTATTGGCAACAGATAACTCCGTTCTTAGAGAAAGCGGTCCGGCATCTTCATTTGGAAACGTCTCACTTTCCATTGGCATTGATAGCAATACTTCATGTCCCCGAACCCACGCCTCTCCTAACCAGGACTCAAGGTCATTTGCGTATACATCAAATGACAGTGAAACTTCACCGGGCAATTTAAGAATTGCCGCTTCAGTTGCGGCACGACTATGCCCCAACCCAACAACGATAATCGCAATTCGAGGTTGCCCCTCTGGTGGATTTGCGGGCCGTGAATAGGTATCAAACGGGGTTCTGCTTTCAAAGATACGCGGAACCATGACGCCGCCATCCACGGGCTCAATAAGATCTGGGTCGGGCTCTGATCGGAGCGGGCTTTCATTCCCTTGGTCTAACATGATGTCGAAAGCCGCCGAAGACGTCACTGTTACCGTAATATCCGCGCCAGCCTGACGTGCGGCCCCGCCTGGAACAGCAAAAGCGTTTAGCCCTTCAGCTTCGACCGTATCACCATCTGGATTTGGCACCCCTGATTGCGAATTACCGTCAGCCGTCTGTCCTGCCGAGCCATTGGCATCAGAAGCTGAATATCCCAACGTCAATCCGGCATCTTGAGCCGCCGTAGATTCAGAGCCATCACCAACGCCAAAAGCATTCAACCCCCCGCCTACTGGTGGCGTTAAACCACTGGCTGAAGGCGGCGGTGGCAACGCTAAACCAACAACCGTACCTCGGCCTTCTTCCGCAACGGGTGCATCACCACTATCGATTAACAACCAAGCAATACCACCCGTGAGAACAGAAACCATAAGAAAGGCACCAGCTGCGACTGCGATCAGGCCAGCACGCCCTTTCGGCAAACGCTGCGCAATCGCAGCCATAGGGCTGCGCTGCTCTTCGTCGTCTTCATCGTCATCGTCATCGTCGTTGTAACGAATACGCGGTGCTTGCTCGCTCTCGTCGCCGTCTTCTTCTTCCGACGTGTTTGATTCTAAGTGATCCAATGTCTCTGCGACAGCGCTTCGAATATCCAGATCATCCGTTGGCGCAACGCGGCCCAGTCCGTCATCGTCATCCAACAACCCATCGTCGGAAACACCATCCTGTGACATTGTTTGATCACGGTTTTCTGGAATCTCAACGTCTTTGAGGTCTTCAAGAAGACCTTCGCCCAAGCCGTCATCATCATCATCTTCGACAGCGTCCTTGGATTTGCGTTTGAAACGATCAAAAAGGCCCATGGGTGTTTCCGCTTACTCCTAAACGATTGGCTTTAACCGTCAATCTTAGGCTGATGCCCCTGGAACAATGACACGCCCTGCAACAAATCCAAGGCCCGTTGAAGCTGGTAGTCCGCAGGACGCTCTTCTTCAGCATCCTCTGCCTGCGCCGTCTCGGCATCGGCATCCTGGCTCTCTGTATCCAGGGCGCCCCGCAAGTCCTGTTCCCGGCGGCGTGTCGGTTGATTAATATTTTCGATCCGGGCTTGTTGAACAATGATGTCAGGCTCAATACCGGTCGCCTGAATGGAAACACCTGATGGTGTATAGTAGCGCGCCGTGGTTAACCGCATCGCGCCCTGAGACCCCAACGGAACAATTGTTTGCACGGATCCTTTGCCAAAAGACTTCGTGCCCATGATGATCGCACGACGATGATCGCGCAGGGCACCCGCAACAATTTCAGATGCAGACGCTGACCCACCATTAATCAAAACCACCATTGGCAGGCCTAATGCAATATCCCCTTCGCGGGCATTGAAACGCTGGGCTTCGTCAATATCACGTGAACGAGTCGAGACAATTTCACCTTTTTCCAAGAAGGCATCAGAAACAAGAACAGCCTGATCCAATAACCCGCCTGGGTTATTGCGCAAGTCAAGAACTACGCCTTTAGGTTCGCGCCCCAAGGTCTTTCGTAAATTTTCCATTGCCCGGCGAATTCCCGAGTCAGCTTGCTCGCTGAATGACGTAATACGCAAGTAGACGACATCGCCTTCTAGGCGCGAGCGAACCGACTGAATCTGGATCGCAGCACGGGTTATGGTCACATCAAATGGATCAGCACCTTCACGCAAAATCTGTAGCTTAATGTCGGTACCAATTCGGCCTCGCATCCGATCGACGGCATCTGACAATGTCATGCCAATGATAGCTTCATCATCAATCTGAGAGATGAAATCACCAGATTGCAAGCCCGCACGATAGGCTGGGGTATCGTCAATTGGCGAGACGACTTTCACTAAACCATTCTCAAGCGTCACTTCAATACCCAAACCACCAAATTCACCGCGCGTTTGGACCTGCATTTCTTGAAACGACTCTGCATTCATGAAAGACGAATGAGGATCGAGAGATCCAAGCATCCCTGTAATTGCAGACTCTATCAGGTCTTTATCTGATGGGCGCTCCACATAATCAGATCGCACCCGTTCAAACGCATCACCAAACAGGTTCAACAGCCTATATGTATCAGCCTTGTTTTCCGTCTCTTCTGAAGCAAGAGCTTGCGACGACCCTATTGGGGTCAGCAAGATCGACAAAGCCCAGACGGCTGCGATGGTATATTTGAAAATATTCATGTTGGTTATTTATCCTTGAGCTTCCGTTCCGTTCCGCGCGCGCAGCCAAGGCGCGGGATTAATTGGCTGACCATCTTTGCGTATTTCAACATACAGCACAGGCGGTCCTTGATCTGGGCTGCCCATCACGCCCACCGGTTCTCGTGCTAGTACCCACGTTCCTGTTGCAACATCCAGGCGAGCCAATCCCGCCAAGAGCGTATGGTATCCCTCACCATGATCGATAATCAACAGTCTGCCATAACTGCGGAAGGGTCCAGCATAGACGATTTTACCCTCAAAAGGCGTCACAACTGTGGCAGATCGGGCTGTTTGGACGTTCATCCCCTTATGAATAACACCGGATGATGACTTTTTATTGAACGAATTGACGACTTTACCAACGGCTGGAAACGGTAATTTACCCTTTTTGCTGACAAACGATTCGCCGGTGAACCCGATGGGCGGCAAAAGAGAGGCGACTTGCCTATCAACAGTCGGTTTTAGTTCGAGAGCCTTTGATACGATTCCGGCCACCGCACCTGCTGCTGCGGCCTTACGTTGCGCTTCTTTGGCCAAAGCCTCCGCCCGCGCTTCCGCTGCGCGGGCCACTTCTTGAGCGTCGCGAATTCTTTGATCCTGAAGCTTGTCCATCAAGTCCTTCAACGACTTTGCCTGATCAGCTAGTCGAGCCACCCGCTCTCTGGATTTTTCATAAGCTGATTTCGCTGTCGACCGTAAGTCAGCTTTGCGCATGGCTAACGATGCAAGCTCAATAGCTTGGTTTTCCAGGTCTTGTCGCGCCTCAGCCAGATCGGAACGTCGAGCCTCTATCTGCAAACGCGCAGCCGCCAAGGCATCCACATCGCGGCGGAGAGCTTCAGCGCGGCGTTCAACCTCTGGCACGGCGGAGCGCAACAAGATTGCACCACGGACAGTATCGTTGGGGCTAAGGGGTTGCGCCATGAGCGCCTCTGGCGGATATCGCGCAATACGCTGAAGGGCCATTAATAATGAAGAGAACCGTTTGCGTTGATCCGCCAGCGTTTCCAGCGCCTCCGCTTCGCGCACTCGCAATCGGTCCAAGCGTGCCTCGAGACTCAGAATTTCCGCTTCGTTTGTTTGGGCTTTTTGCGCCGCCTGTACAGACAAGGCACGCAGTTGCACTTCTTCTGCCGCCAACGACTTGGTTTCTTCACGCAGCCGTTTACTGTCTGCTTCGCCTTGGCGCAAACGCTGTTCAACATCGTCTAAAGACTTCGCAGACTGGCCATTGACTGGCATACTAGGCATCGCCAAAATTCCGGCGATCAACACCACAAAAAGCCGTGCTTTACCCCCCGTCATTCAGCCGCCGCCGCATCAGCAGCGCTAGCGGTCCTAAGAAGATTGGTTCCTGTCATTTCTGCGGGCTGTTTCAAACCCATCAGCCCAAGGAGTATTGGGGCCAGATCAGAGAGCCGCCCAGAACGCATTGACACATCATCATCAGCAGCACCACCAACCAACACCAGCGGCACCGGGTTTACCGTATGCGCGGTGTGGCTTCCACCCGTAGCGTGATCGGCCATTTGCTCGCAGTTGCCATGATCGGCTGTAATCAACATGGCGCCCTTCTTTTGCAAGATTGCTTCTTCAAGCCGCCCGAGACATCCATCCACCGTTTCAACGGCTTTAATGGCCGCATTGAGATCGCCAGTGTGCCCTACCATGTCACCATTAGCATAATTCACGATGATAAGCGCATACTTACCTGAGTTGATTGCCTCAACCAATCTGTCAGTAACTTCTGGCGCAGACATCTCTGGCTTTAGATCATAAGTTTTGACATGCGGCGACGGAACCAAGATTCTGTCTTCCCCCTCGAAAACATCCTCTCGTCCGCCGTTCAAAAAGAATGTCACGTGGGCGTATTTTTCTGTTTCGGCGATTCGCAACTGGCGAAGCCCTGAAGTCGAAACCACGGCACCTAAAACGTTCTCTAAACTTTCCGGTGGAAACATCGCAGGGATGAATTTTGACAACGCCTCAGAATACGAAACCATGCCGAGTGTTGCGGCGAACTGGACCCGACGAGATGGCGCAAACCCATCAAAAGCTGGGGCCACCAGTGCCGTTAGCAATTCACGCGCCCGGTCAGCACGAAAACTTGCCGCAAGAAGGCCATCCCCATCTTTCATACCGTCATAACCGCTGATAATCAGGGGCTCGACAAATTCATCGAACACACCCTTGGCGTGGGACGCTTCAACAGCGGCGATCAGATCATCCGACCGTGCTCCAACGGCGTTGACCATCGCGTTGTAAGCTTTCTCAACCCTATCCCACCGCTGATCCCGGTCCATCGCAAAAAATCGACCGCATATTGTCGCAACCTTTACGTTATCAAGGCCCTGTACCGCTTCTAGAAAGCTCTTCAACCACTCTGGAGCACTCTTTGGCGGTACATCACGGCCATCTAAGAATCCATGAACACGAACGGGAACGCCTTTTTCAGCGGCAGCCTCTGCAAGGGCCACAATGTGGTCCTGGTGTGCGTGTACGCCGCCTGGCGATATCAAACCCATCACGTGGCAAGTTCCGCCTGATTCTTTCAGCGTGTTCAAAAATGTCTCTAATTCCGGCAGGGCGATCAGGCCATCACCGGCTATCTGCGCCTGAATTCGAAGCAAATCTTGGAACACGACCCGACCAGCGCCAATATTCATGTGGCCTACTTCAGAATTACCCATTTGGCCTGCTGGTAGGCCGACAGCCTCAGCGGATGCATCCAACGTCGCAAAAGGGCGGGTTTCGACGAGTCGGTTCCAAACCGGGGTTTTGCCAAGATGAATAGCATTATCATCGCCGCCTTGGCGATAACCCCAACCATCTAAAATACACAGAACAACTGGACCGCTAACGGGGGACAGCCCTGAACTAGACATCTCACGTACCTTTCGTTCTTTTTACCTTGATCACAACGGTCACCTTGTTCGTCCGCATATAGGCATCTTGGACAATTTTCAAAGCGAGCCGGTCAATCTAAAACTTAAACTCGATGATAGGGGTGACCTGACTGAATACTCTCCGCGCGATAAATTTGTTCTGCGACCAAGACCCGGACCAATTTGTGCGGCCATGTCATGGCACCAAAGGCCAGCCGAAAATCGCACCCAGACAGAAAATCTTGATCCAAACCATCTGCGCCGCCGATGACGAAAGCAATCATCGGAATACCCGAATCCCGCCACGCCGCCATCTTCGACGCGAACAAAGTACTGGTGAGGCCTTTTCCATGCTCATCCAAAGCAACAACAAAGGCACCTGGCGGTATGGCTGCGCGAATGAGGTCGGCTTCGCGACGCTTCCCTTCGGCGGGCGACGTCGTCTTTTTGTTCTCGACCTCAATAAGCTCTAAACGGCTGCCCAATCGTTGCGCATATGTTTCGACCAACTGTTTTTCCGGACCAGACTTTATCCGTCCGACAGCAACCAAAATGTAGCGCATGGCGTCAGCATTACCTTAGCAGCATAACAGCAGCATTATGATTTAATGATGAGGTTAAGTGACCGAACCTATTTGCGTGGTTTTGGTCTCGCCAGTCGCCTTTGGCCCGCCCCACATCTTTTCTAGATCGTAGAAATCGCGCACCTCCTGACGGAAGACGTGCACAATCACATCACCGCCATCCAGCAACACCCAATCACTCGTGCCTCCACCCTCTGCCACGATACCTGTGATGTTAGCTGCTTTCATTTCTGTGATGAGATGGTCCGTCATAGCCGCCAACTGTCGGCCAGAAGACCCCGTTGCGATGACCATATAGTCGGCAATACCCGACTTACCTTGCAAATCAATAACGACCACGTCTTGCGCTTTGTCGTCATCCAATGATGCCGTCACCAAATCTAGCAACGCTTTGCTGCTTGGTCGGCCTTTTAGCTTCTGAGCTATAATACGCTCCTTTCTTGTAAGATCGGCCTATTCATTGTGACCGATACCAATGGTATCAGAAATTATGCGAATGCGCGTCGCCGATTGCTGATTAAACGGAACATGAAAGAAGGCCCACGCTGGTGGCACCATATCCGCAAGATTCCTTGCCTGTTTCGGCCCAACCCTAAATCTAGCAAAACGTATCGCCGCCTTGGCTGTCGACGCAGCATAAGAATAGGGCCATCGGGCGAAAATCGCAACGGGCATCCGATGAAATATTGATGCCCATTGATACCATTGTCCAATCTGCAAAAGATTGTCCGCCCCCATGATCCAGACGAACTTTTGCTTCGGAAACCGATAAATAAGGCGTTCCAGGGTCTTTGATGTATGAAATGTTCCCAAACGCGCCTCGACATCACTCACCCGGATATGTCGGTGAGACTGCGATACTGTGTTAGCAATACGCACGCGATCATCAAACGCGGCCATACCATCCGTAGGTTTTAGGGGGTTTTGGGGCGATACCAGCCACCAGACTTCGTCCAAATTCATTTTCTGCAACGCCATTTTGCTGATATGCAAATGGCCTTCATGGGCAGGGTTAAAGGACCCCCCCATCAAACCAATGCGCTGAGACTGAGAGGCAATGAAGTAAGTATCGCGCAAGTCAGCCTCAGGGCCGCGTCTGGCCGGTGCCGCGTACCCGGTATTTGAAGCTGGTCAATTGCTCTAATCCAACAGGACCGCGGGCATGAAGTTTACCCGTCGCGATTCCAATTTCGGCCCCCATGCCAAATTCCCCCCCATCGGCAAACTGCGTCGAGGCATTGTGCAGAACAATGGCACTATCCACACCGTTCAAGAACCGTTCCGCCGCCTCAGCATCGTCCGTCACGATGCTGTCCGTATGATTAGAGCCATAAGTTTCGATGTGAGCAATCGCGCCCTCGACGCCATCGACGACAGCGACGGAGATAACCGGTGCCAAGTATTCGGTGCGCCAATCTTCATCGACAGCAACGTCGATATCAGGGCACGCCTGTTTTGCAACAGCATCACCACGCACCGCGCACCCCGCCGCCTGTAGATCCTGGATCAAGGGCTTCAGGTGCGAGTTGACAACCCGTTGATCGACCAACAAGGTCTCAGCCGAACCACAAATACTCGTGCGGCGCATTTTCGCATTCACAACAATATCGCGCGCCATCCCCAAGTTTGCCGCACCATCCACATAAACGTGACAGAGGCCTTCTAAGTGTTTGAATAACGGCACACGACTTTCCGCAGATACCCGTTCAATCAAGCTTTTGCCACCGCGCGGCACGATGACATCGACCGTGTCTGTCATTGTCAGCAATTCACCAACCGCTGCGCGGTCGCGCGTGGGGATGCGCTGAATAGCGTCTTCTGGCAAATCAGCAGCGCGAAGGCCATAACACAAGCAGGCGTGAATAGCCGCGCTGGAATGAAAACTCTCTGATCCACCACGGAGGATGACCGCATTGCCAGCCTTTAAGCACAAGGCCCCCGCATCTGCCGTCACGTTGGGGCGACTTTCAAAGATAACGCCAATTACCCCCAGCGGTGTTCTTACCCGTTCAATCTGCAAGCCATTCGGACGATCCCATTGCGCCATGACCGAACCGACAGGATCAGGCAAAGCAGCAATATCTTCCAAGCCAACAGCCATGGCTTCGATACGTTCTGGTGTCAGCAGCAAGCGATCAAGCAACGGTTGAGATAGCCCCTTTTCTTGGCCCAAAGCGATATCTTTAGCATTCTCTGATTGCAGAATAGAAACACGCTCACGCATAGTCTTCGCGGCTTCCAACAAGGCCGTGTTCTTGGCCTCAGTCGTTGCACCCGCAAGAGACCGTGCCGCAGCCTTTGCTCGTTGACCAATATCAGCCATCAATTCAGGGATGGATTGCGTTTGCTCGACTGCGCTCATGTTAGCACCAAATCATCTCTGTGAATCATTTCGTCTCGGCCACGATACCCAAGCAAACCCTCTATTTCACGAGTTTTCCGCCCCATGATGATGGCTGAAGCTTCTGAATCATAGGCCACCAAACCGCGCGCGCGCTCAACACCGTTCCGATCTTTTACAACAACAGCATCGCCACGCTGAAATTGACCTTCGACTCCAACCACACCAGCAGGCAGTAAGCTCTTGCCCGCTTGCAACGCGCCAAGGGCGCCATCATCCAAGATCACAACACCCTGAGGCTTCAGGGATCCAGCAATCCAGTCTTTACGGGCCGCCCTTGGGTTGGCTTTTGAAATAAACCATGTACACGGAACACCATCCAACAAGGCTTGCATCGGATTCAGCGATCGACCGTCTGCGATGACCATGTGACACCCTGCCCCCATGGCGATCTTCGCCGCAACCAATTTTGTCACCATTCCACCAGAGCCATCTTGCGTACCCGTCGAGCCCGCCATGGCTTCGATGTCTTTGGTAATTTCAAAGACTTCGGGAATGGGTATCGCCGCAGCATCTTGGCTTGGGTCGGCTGAATACAATCCATCGATGCTGGACAACAATACTAAGGCATCTGCCCCCACCATCGCAGCAACGCGCGCGGCCAATCGATCATTGTCACCGAAGCGAATTTCATCCGTCGCGACTGTATCGTTCTCATTGATGAGAGGAATGGCCCCAGCACTCAGGAGCGTTGCCATCGTATTTCGGGCATTGATATATCGTCGACGATTTTCAGAATCATCCAGCGTTAACAAGACCTGGGCAACCGTACCGCCAACAGCCGCCAAACATTCTTCATAGGCATGGGCGAGCCGCATCATACCGCATGCAGCAGCAGCTTGGCTCTCTTCTAGCTTTAAGGTTCCGGATGGAAATTTGAGATGCCGACGTCCGACGGCAATAGCACCACTCGAAACAATGAGAACCTCTTGGCCTACTGATCGCATCGCCATAACGTCGGTAGCAATAGAGGCCAGCCAATCTCGCCGGATAGCCCCCGACGTTTGGTCAACCAACAAGGCTGAACCAATTTTAATGACAACGCGCGTTGCCTCTCTCAGGCGGTTATGATTGGACGTTGAAGAAGCCCTCATCATGGTGCCCAGGCCTCTTCCTCCGGTTCATCAGCGCGCTGCTCTGCTGCTCGATTTTCCAGCACGATTTTTTGCAACGCGAACAACGCCTCGCGCACGCCAGTTCCCGCCGCACCAGAAATAAGAAGCAACGGTCCGTCGGCAACGGTCTCAAGTTCAGCTTTTCGCTCTGACAGCGTTTCAGGGTCCAGAGAATCGATCTTATTCAAGGCGACAATTTCTGGTTTGTCCGCAAGCCCGCCGCCATAAGCGACCAATTCTTCACACACCGTTTGATAAGCGTCGGCCACGTTTTCTTGCGTGCCATCAATCAGATGGAGCAAGACAGGGCAGCGCTCTACATGACCCAAGAACCGTGTGCCGAGACCGACACCTTCTGATGCGCCTTCGATCAGGCCCGGAATATCCGCGATCACCAACGCGCCCTCGCCTATCTCTGCGACGCCTAAATTGGGATGAAGCGTTGTAAACGGGTAATCGGCGATCTTTGGTGTTGCTGCGCTAACGGCTGCCAGGAAAGTTGATTTACCCGCATTTGGGAGACCGACAAGCCCAACGTCGGCAATCAATTTTAGGCGCAACCAAACCCAACGTTCCTCGCTCGGCCATCCTTTGTCGGCGCGGCGAGGAGCTCGATTGGTCGACGACTTATAACGGGCGTTACCAAAACCGCCGTCGCCACCCTCTAGTAAAACGACACGCTGACCGACAGTCACCATATCGGCTAGCACCTGATCTTTGTTATCATCCAGAACCTGGGTTCCCACGGGAACACGGATAACCGCGTCTGCGCCTCTTGCGCCCGACCGGTCCCGGCCAGAGCCGTCTTCGCCGCGCTTGGCCTTGATGTGTTGCTGATAGCGGAAATCAATCAGGGTGTTTAGTCCGGCGACGCATTCAACGACAACATCGCCGCCCCTGCCACCATCGCCACCGTTGGGCCCACCAAATTCGATATACTTTTCACGGCGAAACGAAACGCAGCCAGAACCACCGTCGCCGGATTTGAGGTATAGTTTTGCTTCGTCGAGAAATTTCATTAAAGGTGATCCATGCGGCCATAGAAAAAGGGGAACGGCATGGCCGTTCCCCTATGCCCGTAGCAAAGGCGGCCAAGACCAAACTAGCTGGTCGGCTCAACACCCACATAAACACGCCCAAGGGCTTTTTTCTGAAATTTGACGTTGCCACCAGTCAAAGCAAACAAGGTGTGGTCCTTGCCGATACCAACATTTGCACCCGGATGATATTTGGTGCCGCGTTGGCGAATGATGATGTTGCCAGGGACAACCACTTCGCCGCCAAACTTTTTCACGCCAAGACGGCGACCTGCTGAGTCACGACCGTTCCGTGAACTACCACCTGCTTTTTTATGTGCCATTAATTTAAGCCTCCGACTCGCCCGCAGGGGCCGCTTCGGCCTCTACGGCTGGTTCTGCTTTCTTAGCTGCCTTCTTCGCACCCGGACCTTTGATGTCCGTCACCCGCAAAACCGTCAAATCTTGGCGATGACCGTACTTGCGGCGGTGGTTTTGGCGCCGCTGTTTCTTGAAGACGATGATTTTATCGCCACGCGTTTGCTCGATAATCTCGGCTGTTACGCTTGCCTTGTCGACCAAAGGTGCGCCGACAGAGGCAGCGCCACCCGTTTCGCCGACCATTAAAACTTGATCAAGCGAAATTTTGTCACCGGCTTCACCGGCAAGGCGTTCGACAATAACAACTTCATCTTTGGCGACGCGATATTGCTTGCCGCCGGTCTGGACCACCGCATACATGGCGAACCGTCCTATTCTATAAATTGCGTGTCTGAGGCCAATTTTATCGAAAGCCCGCACATCTAAAAACATCAATAGAATGCGGACCTGCGGGATTGGCCCCGAGGAAGGCGGCACTATACCCACCGGCGATGCCCTGTCAACGCCCTAAGCCCGTTAATTTACATAGGTTTCCAAGGGTTGGGCGAAACGACGTTTCCCCGGTTGTTTTATCGTTTCAATCCGGCCCTTGTGGGCCTGCAAAACTCAGGCTAGAAGTCCCGCCTTGCCTAGACCACACAAGTTTTCAGGCTGATTCTTGAGGAGAGGTGCCGGAGTGGTCGATCGGGGCGGTCTCGAAAACCGTTGTTCCAGCAATGGGACCCAGGGTTCGAATCCCTGTCTCTCCGCCAGCCCCAAACAATGACTTACACTGAGGCTAATTTCGATTTTGTAACAGTTTTCTGGACAATTTTTGTAACAGCGCATTTGGCCTGTCTAGGTTTCGATCCCGTAAGTGCTTGATATCTGATGAATTACTTCGGCTGTTTTTATCCAACCGGCATTCTTGAAACACTCAAGCAAGCGATATCCGGTTGCTTGTGGACTTGCATCGATAAAGCTCTTCGTCGCGGTCTTCGTTACTCATTCAGCTTTTGGAGCCGCGTCACTGGTGTCAGAGACGAGTTGACGAATGTGTTCCAGGCGTTGCTCGCTGCTCCAACCTTCTCGCTCGAACATTTCAAACATGGTGACTTCATCAGGTGTGAGCGGATTACCTTCAATCTCCTGAAGGTGCATCGCTTCGCGAAACCTTATCTCCCGCGCCTTCTTTTCTTCGATATCTGTTTCGTTATTCATAGCTATATTCTAACATTTTTAAGCACAGTTTTGCACAATTAATGCGGCCTCCAATCCAATGGCTTACAATCTTTCACGTTTCATCTACAGATTTATGCGGTAGCGCACGTTTCGCCCTGCACCTTCAGACACAAAGACGCCTTTGGCCGCTAATTCTTGAAGGTCCCGCGTTGCAGTAGCCTTCGAGGTTTTGTTGATCGCAATGTATTTTTTAGCACTCATCCCACCCTCAAAGCCACTGGGGCCTTCTTCTAGCATCCGATTGATGGCTTTGAGCTGACGCGCGTTTAGGGTGTCCTTGTGGCGATCAAGGAACTTGGTTTTCTTAAGCGTGAATTCAATCTGGGCTTCGGCATCGATCTGAGCGCGCACACATATATCAGCAAAAAATACGATCCAGGGCGTTATCTCGTTCGAACGCTGGGCCGCTTTCAGTGCATCGTAATAAGCGTTTCTGTCCGCTTCTATGGTCTTGGAGAGACTGAGGAGAACCGGACGCTCCAAGCCTTGCGAAAGCGCTTTTTCAGAAATCGCGCGCCCAATTCGGCCATTACCGTCCTCGAACGGGTGAATGGTCTCAAAATAAAGATGCGCGATAGCCGAGCGTATCACCGGTTTTGATATTAGATTATCACAACTTGGCCCAGTGTCATTAAACCACATGATAAACGCCGACATCTCAGCAGGAACATCACGGGACGATGGAGCCTCAAAATGAACTTTCTGTTTTCCGACAGGACCCGAGACAACTTGCATAGCCTCACTATGAGTTCGCCATGCACCGACTTTTACGCCGAAGCTACCGCTCATGAGCATTTTGTGCCACTCAAAGAGCATGCCCGCAGATAATGGCGCAGCATAGTGTTTGCGCACCGCGACCATCAAATCAGCCGCCCCTTGTGCGCGCCGATCACTCACAGGTTCATTTTCAGTGGCGATACCAAGATTATTACGTATGGAAGACATCACATCTTGACGACTTAGATACTCCCCCTCAATCTCAGACGTCTTGATGGCTTCTGCGACCATGATCTCAATCAAGGCGTCTGTGCGCGTCTCTTCCGCCAAGCCTTCAAGCAAGCCATCCGAACGTCCTACATGTCTGGCGAACGCAATCAAAGCGTTCTCAATCACATGAGGATCGTAAGTAAAATTCTTCCAGTCATCTTGCTGCCAGTTAAATATCATGAGCCGATTATACACGATATTCGGCTCAAAATATATATTATTATGAGCCGAATATGAAAATCAAATGGCTCAAAACGACGTCGCGCTACGCCATTGGCACGAGGAAAGCGCCCACAAGGCTATGGCATCATTTTCATTATGATGACCAATGCTGGCTCATATTTGAAAGCACCGTCCCAATCACGCAAATCATAATTGGCGCGCGCTATGGCTGTTGCGATTGAGCTTATCGATAGGTACAGCGATACGCCCTTAGAAATCGAAGCCATCAACCAGCAGAATGATGAATTTGGTAAAAACCATTTTTTCAACCCACCATAAAATTCATAAATTTGCCCTGAAATAATAATTTTTACAAAATTATATTTATTTGTTATTGTAATTCATAAAATCATCAGTGCTAACGAAACTTAAACGCTGAAAAGAATAACTTAAACATGGATAATAAGAAAAAGAATCAATATTCAGGACCAGTAACTGTTTTTCAGGAACGACATCTACCAGAACTTGCTACGCCAGTTGGATATGCAGCTTTAATCCACGCCTACGACCTCAAAGTCCCCTTGCCGCACAAGTTAAGCGCCATCGGCAATCATCACCGCATCATAGTGGATAGCGCGTGGCGTATCCTCACACCCCGCCATGCTCCTTCAGAGACACTCGAAGGTCATCTAACCTTTGCGCTTAAAACCGAAGGGCTTGATCTGGCGGTGCTCAAGAAACTATTTCTAACCACCGGCCCTGCGCCTATCGAAACTATCGTCAAGAATTCTCCAACCGGCGGTTATGCTCGCCGCCTTTGGTTTCTCTATGAATGGCTTCTGGAACAAGAGCTGGACCTTCCGAATGCAGCCAGCGGCACCTATGTCAGTGTCCTCAATCAGAAGCATCAATATGAAGGCCACTCTCAAAATTCTTCGCGTCATCGCGTCAAAAACAACTTGCCGGGCTCAGCTTTATTTTGCCCACTCGTCTTTAAAACTGAAAAACTGGAGAGCCTCATTGCTCTCGACCTGAAATCCCATGCTCAGGAAATTGCTGCCGCCGTGCCGCGCGATATCCTGACACGCACTGCTGCCTTTCTTCTTCTTAAAGATTCTAAATCCTCCTACGCCATCGAAGGAGAAGCTCCGCCCCAAGACCGTATCCAACGTTGGGGGCGTGCCATCGGCGAAGCTGGGAAACAACCAATCGATCTCGATGAGTTCCTGCGCCTCCAACACATCGTTATTGGAGACGCACGCTTCGTCCATTTAGGGTTGCGCGAGGAAGGCGGTTTTGTTGGGACGCACGACCGAGATACCCAAGCACCATTACCAGATCATATTAGCGCCCGGCACGATGATCTAAACTCACTGGTCGATGGCATGATCGCTTTCGATCAAAATCACGCCGCGCATCTCGATCCAATTCTAGCCGCTGCCTGTCTCGCCTTTGGGTTTGTCTATACTCACCCCTTCGAAGATGGAAATGGTAGGCTGCACCGCTATCTTATCCATCATGTCCTCGCACAGCGCGGTTTCAACCCACCAGGAATTGTCTTTCCTGTATCCTCTGCGATCCTTGAGCGCATCGAAGACTATACCCGTGTACTGGAAAGTTATTCGGCGCGCCTGTTGCCACTCATCGAGTGGGAGCCGACCGAAAAGAACAATGTTCATGTGCTCAACAATACGAGTGACTACTACAGGTATTTCGATGCAACTCTCCATGCCGAGTTCTTATTCGAATGTGTCCAGAAAACCATTGAGGAAGACCTACCCCAAGAGGCTGATTTCCTGCGCCGCTACGATGATTTCCGCCGAAGAATTACGGCCATCGTCGATATGCCAGAAAGGCTATCGGATTTGCTTTTCCAGTTCTTGTATCAAAACGATGGCAAGCTCTCAAAACGAGCCCGCGAAAAAGAATTCGAGGCGCTAACCGACAGCGAGGCCGCGCAGGTCGAAGAGATTTATGCTGAGGTGTTTTCGAAATAACAAAGTGTGAACACATAGAAGCCGAATGGTAAAATGAGAACATTGATCAACCAGCAGAGTGATAAATTTAGCAAACATTCTGGCAAAGATTTTGAAAAACACCTGTTTTTGAAGAACGCTAAAAACGTATTATTTTCAATATGTTACGTCAGTATAAAAAATTGGTAGGGCGGACTGTCTCTCCGCCAGCGCCTATTAACACAATAAAAACAATGACTTACGATGATGACAATTCCAGTTTTGTAACAGTTTTCTGGACAATTTTTGTAACAGCGTCATTTGGCCCGTCTAGGTTTCGATCCTGTAGGTGTTCGATATCTGATGTATTGCCTCGGCGTATTCGTCGAAAAAGGTGTTCGTCGGCGTTAGCGTCATCGTCTCGCTTACCCATCGCGTAGGATGGTTGCCAGCCAGCACCATCGCCGAGCGAAAGAACGACTCGGTGTGTCCAGGGCCGCTTTGTGTAAGTGATCACGTAACGCATTGCGAACTGCGGTTTGATTTATCATGCGGCCTCTTTAACCGCCCTGAGTAGCGTTTTTGCGAGATCGGTAATGTAATGCTGACAAAGGCAGGACGCCGATGCAGCCCCTGGAGGATGGCAAACGTATCTGGATGGAAAAGTTTGTAGACTAAATTTAACCTGACAATACCTAAAAAAAAGCCCTAAAATCGTACTTGAAACAGGCCTCGCCGCTCATATACCTCTGCGGCCTCTCGCAGAAATGAGGCTAGCCGTTTGGCATCATAGTTTTCTTCAAGATATTTGGCGGCTGTCAGCAATTCATCACCCGACGCTGCGCGTCCAGGACGTAACAATTCATATATCTTGATGACATCTTCTTGCGATATACTCGTCATCTCTGCGGCCCGTTCAAAATTTTCCGCTAACGATGTGCGATCGACCGACTGCGCGATTTGTGCCTGCACCAAAAGTGCTTCTGGCGTGATCCGCATATCCTCCATCGTCACGTCGCCGTTGACGACAGCATCAAGGGTTAGGTCGTCGAGCGAGCGACCGCGGGCCCCTTTGACTGTTTCGGGCCGTGTCTCTGCCACGGGATAATCGGCGGCATCAAGCGGTTTTCCAATCATAGCAGGTCCTCCAAGAATTCAATCCCAACGTCAATCGGACTGGCATTGGACTCGGTCATCGCCGTTTCAATGGCATAGATCAACGCGACGCGGGCATGGAACCGCGCGCCAAGTGCTTCGCCGTGCGATTTTACGATAACCGGATTGGGAAGGACACCTTTAGCGTATTTCGCGGCATTGAACCCAAAGGCCTCGTAGTGATCAAGACTGGTGATCGGTGAGTTGGAAAAGAGTTCCAAGTTACTATGCGGCAATCGGTCACGCTGGTGGATGACAGATGTTCCCTTTGATTGCAGTCCAATCCCTATCCCAGATCCCGACAACCGTGCGGCACTAAGTCCTAGAAACGAGGTATCCGCCGTATGCATGAGGCGCACAACGCGCATGGTGCCTCCCCCAGTTTCTATTCCGCGCTTAAGCACACCGAGAACGGCACTGAGAGGGTGCCCTGCCAAAGTTTTGAACATCTTGATACCGAAACCGGGGCTGATTCCGACAACAACCTCACGTTCGTCCGTGCCGCGCTCCGCAGGCCCCATGTCATTGTAGGCAATGCGCTTTGCCTCAAGTGGTTGCATGATCGACTCGAACCGCAAAACCTCTTCACGGGTCAGAACATTGCGGATGGCTGCCAGTTCCTTCCGCCGGGCCTCGCTAACCCGGTATCCCGTGCCTGGCCCTTGATAGGTGTTTGGATCGTTGATCGCGCTGATCACCTTGCCATCGCGCACGATGGCCGATGTTTGAAGATAATCACCGGACAAACGCAACTTCACCAAATAGAGCAGGTTTTCTGCTTCTTCGAGGAACCCGCCCTTGTGTAAAGACCGGATCAGGTCGAGGATCGTGATCCCCCGATCACGAATGGTCTCGCTGATTACTGTTACGTCGCGCGGCTCGAAACTATCGGTATCCTCGGACCCGGAAGCGACGGCGACCGATGCCTTCATTGCATCCGTCACAGTCGCAATATCCAGATCCGCCATCACAAACGAAAGCGCGTCTATGGCTCTGCGACGCAACGCCAATCCACGCGCGTCATCGACAGATGTCAAACCGCCATCGGCTTCAAAGTCACGCTGTAAAACCAGAAATTCTTCAAGTTCCTCACCGTTAAACGATGATGGGTTGAAAGAATTGTCATACTTCAAGATGCTACCGAAACCCGAACAAATAAGATCCGATCCCCCAATCAAATAAGGGACAATTTTTGCCCCGACCCGCATATCCGATTCTGAATGGCGAGCATCGTTACCAGAGGCACATTCCAAATCGAGCCACACCGCAACCAAGTTCTCGGCGAGCATCTCCCTGACACCGCCTGGAATTGATGAAGCTAAAGGTGCTCCATCGATGCCACCGTTTTGCGTGCCCTGACTGCCCATACCACGCTGAATGCATAGGCACCTCGCCTCCAGATACAGAAGTGACTTGGCCTCGTGAAAGCCCATCAGTAACTCTGCCGCCGCACCGGATGTGCACCGCATCTTCACGCCACGCGACGCATATGCCGCAGCCAACCACGTCTTCGACCAAGGTGTGTCGTCCCCATCTATAAACGCGCTTTCCGTGCCATACACTGACACCGTTTCAGCATACGATGTGAAACCAGCCATGCCAATCTCGAGTTCTTCAGCCTCTTCACTGGAACACTGGAAAAGCGTGCCGGGCCGCCCCACCGTACTGCCAATGCAGCAGGCCAAAGCGTTAGACCACGAATTGCGCGCGACGCGCATCGTCGTCTCAATTTCATCAAAACCCAGCGCCACGGCAAAAGCCGCATCAGCAGCCATCTGAACCGGGTCGTCCTTGGCATTTGTCACGTGGGCCTGATTGCCAGGCGTCTGACGGGCCCGCATCTTCGAATAGGCGAAACCGAGTTCCATTGCATTCAGTTGCGCGACAACCTCGGTTAACTTCGCGGGTGTCATACCCTTCGACAGACGGGTCAGGCTCGTCCGGGGTACGTTCATATCCACCAACATCCGAGCCAGCTGGTCGGATGGCATAGCCATGGCTTCAGGTGCCACGTCAACGTCGATGTGATGAGCGGCGATGAAGGCATCGATCATGTCGAATTGATCAACCGGCACACCATCCATCGACGTCACCGAGCCGTTTGAAATCTCTATGCTGGGTTTCGGGTCATTTTTGCCACCAAAGGCTGAAAATCCACTTTCGGGATCTTCGGCAGCAAAAAGGTCTTGCCGCAGAGGACGCGCGTCCCAGTCGTCCAGACGGCGCCAGCGATTAGCGTCAGCGTTAGAACGGTCGGTCACGAAGCCCTCCTAGTTTAGTGTTACTACGCCTAAGCGCATCTCCTACACTCGTCCTGCGTCCAAAAAATCAGGGATGTCCTCTGCTTGAACGACGTGGCAGTAGATCATATTGATGGTGCGCAACTCATTCAGGTGCAGTTCGTCCGTAGCAGCAGCGCAGCAATCCTCTACGACGACGACATTGAAACTCTCGTCAGCTAGGCTGCGGACGGTTGAACTCACGCACTGATCCGTGAAAATTCCCGTCGCAATGATACTCTTGATTCCCATGTTGTGCAGAATCAATCGAAGATTGGTCCCCGTCAGAGCGCTGTCTGTGGTCTTTAAAATAACAATCTCATCGCCGACTGGCGAGAGTTCAGAAACGATCATGCTGTCTTCGCGGGCCTTCGGCATCAACAGGTAGTTGAAGCCAGGTTTTTTTTGGCTGAGTGAACGATCGCGTCCATCCGTCTTTAGGCAGGCGATTCGAGCGAAGATGACTTCGACTCCCCGATCACGGCAAGTCTTGATCATGGCCGCCGTATTTGGAATTACCGTATCATTCATTCGATCACGGAAGGGCAGCCATCGTTCTGCCTCTATTGGATCATCCTGCACTTCCATGTACGTGTTCTGGATATCAATCACCAGGAGCACCGTCTCCTCTGATACGAGTACGATATCGTCAGGCGTTTCGGCGGTCTCATAGTAAAAGGATCGATACGCGGTCTTCCAATCACTCACGACTTTCTTCCTTGCACAGCGTTTAGAGTCGCTGAGATGGCCTCCCGCGCGACTTCAAGATCGGTTGTTGTTCCCGACATAAAGATGCGCCCCGACGCCCCCATCATTTGAACGTCATTCAACGTCACTCTCGGTGCGGCGCGTTCTGCTTCGTTGGCTGCAACGCAGGCAAATAATGCCGGCATCATCTCGTAAACCAATAGTGACATACCTGGTAGAACCATCGACGCATCGCGACTACGATTCAAGATGATTGCGTGCTGATCAGATAAATCTTCGATGATGTCGTGGAAAAGTATAATGGGAGCCAACTGATCCGCTGCTTTTGCGCCGATGCCCTTTAGAATGGCTGCACCCGCCCTGTCGAGATCGTCCCGGTCGGCAGAATGCAATTCCATCAACCCAAACTGACGTTCGGTGAACAGAATACCCGGCTCCATATCGGGCGCAGCCTTCAGTGCCAGATCGCACAGCCGGTGGATCGATAATGCCGGCGACACCTCTACGATGAGGCTGTTCTCGCCTTCAAAAGCAGGATACCCCCGCGCGCGCAGCGGCGTACTAAGGTACGCCGCGAATTGTGGACGCAGATCATCAATCGGCAAGTAAACGCGCAGCTCGGTCATCTGGCCTGCCCCAGGTCAGCGATTAGCAATCTATTTCGTCAGTTCGAAATAGCTCGCCAAGTCCTCATGCGGACGCGGGATCACGTGGACAGATATCAGTTCACCGATTTGATTGGCTGTTTCCGCACCTGCTTCGGTCGCCGCTTTGACAGCACCGACGTCGCCGCGAATGACAACGGATACTAGGCCATCACCGACCTGTTCCCGTGCTGCAATAGTAACGTTTGCTGCCTTTACCATCGCGTCGGCTGCCGCCAACGCCGCAACATAGCCCTTGGTTTCGATCATTCCGATAGCGTTCGACATTGGAGTGTCTCCTTGTTTGGTGGTGGCCCTTCGGGCCAGGGTCTTGGACTTCGGTTTTGCTTTAGTGGCCATGACGCCGTCGTCCTAATCGTCAATGGAACCAATGATCAGGGCGTCAATCGGCGCCTTGATATTCGTGAAATAGGCAGCGGCAACAGAGCCGGTTGTAATGAGTACCGACTCGCCTTCGCCGCAACCCAGGACGTCGAGGGCAACAAGAGTTGACCCGTTGTCGAGAGTTACCTCCAGCAATGCGCCGTTGGGCATTGTGTCGAGGCGTTTAGTCGACCAGACCTGTCCGGTCACACGTCCACGGATCATCGCATTTTCCTTTCCATTCGAATGCGCCGCCGACGCAGTTCATCCAATGCAAGCGGCGTGAACGTTACTCTCTTCGTTGCTTGAATTAGGGAGTCCTCCGGTAGAGCCGCGATTTGCTTTTCGGTAACGAGACCCTTCTCAAACAGGACAGGCACGTTGGGGGCAGCAACCGACCCGCTGGCTATGGTTCTGGCAGTGGGTACTAACGTCGCCTGTGTCGTAGCCACGATATGAAAACGGTGCCTGCCCATTTTCACGCTATCGATGAATGATTGATTTTTGCTGCGTTCGACGATGCTCTGAACGAACGCTGTCAAATCGCCATCTGCCGGAACAGTAACTTCTTCGTCGCTAGAATTTGGTGGTGATTGCATCTTGGAGCCCTGATGGGCATTTAACTCCTCAGCCAAGACCTCTCGGATCAAGGTACGAATATCGTCGGTCATGCCGCACCGCCCATTACCGATGCACCCAATGACCACAGCGCGTTTTCCGCCGCTTCCTTGGCGTTTCGGATTTCTGCTTCATCACCTGCGAGATAAAGGCGTCCGTTTGCGCCAATCATGCGATAGTCCACGACCTTTATGTTGGCTTGCTTCTCCGCTTCGTTCGACGCGATGATGGCATAAGATGCGGGTTGGCATTCCAACAAATAGAGCGATTCGCCACCTAGAATCATAGAACCCAGTTTGTTGCGATTGATCAGAAACGCGTGTTGATGGTCGATACGCGTGACGATCTTCGATGCTAGAATGGTAGGCGGTAGCGCGTCTTCGGCGCGCGCACCCAAGGCATCCAACACAGCCTCAGCGCTGGCTTTAACCTCGGCCGTCGAAGACGCATGAATTTCCAAATACCCAAATTGCCGTTCGACCACCAAGATACCGGCGCGGACGTTGGCTGCTTTCAGTGCAACGTCCGTCAATGCCTCAATATCCAATCCGGGCGCGATCTCGACGATCTGCGCGGCCATATTTCGCCTCGGCAAAGACCCGCGCAGCCACGTGGCGATGTAGCACAAGGTCTGCGGTTGCAGTTGATTGATGAAGATGAACGACCGAAGTTCGGCCATTACAGGCCTCCCTTCAGAGCATCTCGAATTTCCTGAGCGATCAATTTACGGAGTTCAGCGCGAGCCGTCGCATCAAGGCCGCCAACCGAACTTTGTGACAGGTTGACCGACGGTGGTGCCGACTTACGGGCCGCAGGTTCAGGCAGCCCGCCCGATGGCGCTTCGGGCAACGGTCCTTCAAATCTGTGATTTACGGCAGAGTAATCACCAAACGTCGCGCTAACATCGCTATTGTAAGCCATCTGAGTCCAGTGAACCAAATGCTGCGGTCCGATGTTTTCTCCGACCGAGCTGCGTCCGAAATAGCCGGTTCCTATTGTGAAAGTCGGAGCCAGGTGCGTCTCAAAGCCAGATGCACCTTGGCTACACGGGGCATTAACGACCACGCGGTAGGCCTCGACCGCGTGGGCATAATCAATCGCCACTTGCTCATCCATCGTGTGGACCGCCGCAGAATGACCGGCCCCGCTGAGACGCAGAACCGCACGCGCTTGAGCCAGTGCTTGTTTTTGATTGTTGGCCACGTGATACGCCAAAACGGGGCAGAGTTTCTCGCGAGAGAGCCGTTCTTCAACGCCAATCTGTAAAATCGGCGTAACTAGAATTTTTGTCTTCGATGGAACACGAAACCCACACTCGTTTGCGATCCATGTTGCGTCCCGGCCAATACAGGCAACGTTGAATCCATTGGCATGGAATAAAAGGCGCCGCAATCGCTCTGTTTCCTCGTCGCTGCACAGATGAGCACCGGACTGTTTCAAAGCCTGACGCAGCTTGGAGTCTGCTTCAGGAAGGGTAATCAACACGCTTTCATTCGTACACAGAATCGAGTTGTCGAAACTTTTCGAGTCGACGATGCGTTGTGCCGCTTTGTTGATGTCAGCGCTGGTGTGAACAAAGACAGGGGCGTTACCAGGGCCAACACCAATCGCCGGATTCGACGACGAATAGGCCGACCGAACCATGGCCGTGCCGCCGGTTGCCAAGATGAGCGAAGTTTTCGGCGATCCCATGAACTCTTCGATCAACGGAATACTTGGGTCTTCGATGACCTGAATGCAGCCGTTCGGCGCCCCCGCCGCCACTGCGGCATCGGCCAATGTGAGCACGGCGTCGATGCAGCATTCCCGCGCCGCAGGGTGCGGGCTAACGACGATTGTGTTGCGCGTCATCAACGCCATCAGAACCTTGAAGTTGACTGTTGCGATTGGGTTTGTCGAAGGCGTCAGGGCAAGGATAACCCCCGCAGGGCGCGGTATGCGAACGATCTTACGGCCCGGATCAATCTGCGCGTTGACGAAATCCTGATCTCGGTAATAGTCAACCAGCGGAACAGTCGTCAGTTCGTTCTTCAGCTTCTTGTGCTCGACAACTCCGAAACCGGTCTCCTCGACAGCCCATTTCGCGTACTTGTCGGCATTCGCATGCGCGACCTTGGCAACATGGTCAACGATAGCCATCGTTTGGTCGCGATCGAGGCGCTGAAAAATGCTAGAAGCCCAGCGCGCCCGCTCCAGAACGATATCGGCGCGGCTTTGCAGAGCGGCCATGCTGTCGCCAATTTCAACCAACGTGCGAATTTCCGGTTCCATCACGCGCTCCTCCGACGGCTGCCGGTGCCCATAACTTCATTCCGAGCGAGCCCAATCCCGATCTCGACTCGGCGCAAGACCTCTTCACAATCGGCCTGACTAAGAAGAATGCCCGGCTTGAACTGCAGCACCCGGGCATCAAGCGTAGAAAAAATCGCCCAAACCCCGTTTTCGTAGAGGTGCCTCATTACCGGTTTGGCGCCCTGTTCGTGATTAAATTCCAGCCCCATGACCAAACCGTGCTGGCGAATACCGATAAAGAAATCGGGGTATTGATCCATAATGGATTCAAGGCCGGACCGCAGATAGTCTGAGATGGTGCGAACGTTGGCCCGGACGGCAGGTCGCTGGACCATTTCGAGCACCTTCATAGCCACGATGCACCCAAGCTCTGCACCGCCACCCGTCGAGATGTGGCCAAAGCCATCCTCATGTAGCCAACCGCCGCAATGCTCGCCAATCACCACGCAACCCAACGGATAGAGTCCGCCACCGATGCCCTTAGCTGTGACCATGATGTCTGGTTCCACGCCGTAGCGTGTAACGCCCCAAAGGTCACCCGTGCGCATCAAACCGGTTTGCACCTCGTCCGCGATGTACAAAGCATCATAGCGTTCGCAGAGTTTTTTGACCGCAGGAAGATAGCCAACCTCTGGCATAGGGAAGCCGTACGTTGCTGGAATGGTTTCCATGATAACAGCGGCGACGTCGCGACCGCGCACAGCATCTTCGATTGCGTTAAGGTCGTTGAAAGGCACTTGAATAAACTCGCCGTCCGTGTCTTCCGACAAGAATAGTTTAGAGAACCGTTCGTCTCCGGCTTTTACTGCGAGTCCCGTGTGCCCGTGATAGGCCTTGATGATCGAGACGATCTTGCGCTTCTTGGTCGCGTGCCTCGCAGTCTTCAGAGCAATATCGATGGCTTCGCCACCGCCCGATCCGTAGGCTACGTACTTCATACGCGGCGACGGCGCGCTAACGATCAATGCTTCTGCTAAAGCGGTACGGGCCAAGGCTGGGAAATGATGGTTGCCCATGTCAAAGCGCGCGGTGGCAGCCTTTAGTACCTCGACCAGCTCTACATTGCGATGGCCAAGATTGTAGGTGCCGCCGTTCAGATGCAAATCAATGAGGCGTCGCCCATCCATATCAAACAGGTAATATCTTTCGCGCCGATCAATCACGAGATCAACGCCCATGTCCTGCCAATCTTGGGTTTTACCTGGATTCCAGAACTCTTTTGATCGTTCTAGAAACTCTTGTTTCGCTTCACTCACGGTTGTTTCCTCGCCCGTTTCGAGGTCACGCTAGTCGAGCGATTCCCACCTCGCTTGACATCGAAGTGGGGAAAATTGACAGCGCACTATCAAGCCATTTTTGATAGATAAACCTCACCCAGTTCGGCTGACACGCAAGCAAAACTTGGAGAGAGCGCCTGGGCTTCTGGCACGTCGATATGCGAACCAATCCACGCCAAAAGGGCCATGCGTCGCAGCATGATAAAGCTGTCGATCTCGCACTCTTCCGCGTCTGACATCGGACGTACAGATCGATAGCCGCATACCCATGCATCGCGCATCGCCGGTATTTGAGGATCATCTTCAATAAAGCTAATGCTGGCCGCAAAATCATAAAGAAACCAGCCGAAACCGCAGTCGTCGAAGTCGATCAGGCGGGTCTCACTATTATGAATCAAAAGGTTTGCAAGCCGCATATCGGCGTGGATTAGCCCATAATTATCTGCCCCCTTACCTAAGGCAGTCACGCGGTCGACCACTGTCCGCTCGACACGCTCCAGAATCAATTTCGTCGATGCGTCGATGTTTGGTCCGTTACGCCAATTGCCCCAGGTCGCATGCACACCATAGAAGGCATCCATATCCCATGTCAGACGCTCGAAGGGTTCCGGTCTCTGCCACGCTATCGTGTGAAGGTGGGTGTTCGCTGCCATCGCACCCAGGCCTTCGAAAGGCCCCGCAAGGTCAAGCGACTCGTCGGGTTGCTCCCCTTCGACAAACATAAACATGACCATGAACCGCTCGGGTAGGCAACCAGCAAGCCCCCCCTTCTGAACCGCTTTGCCGTCCCGGCCAAGAATAACGTCTGGCGTCTCGACGGTGCCGGTTCTGTTCAACGCATCCATCCAAAGAAGCTCACATTCGATCGCACGTTGTGTATGATAGTTCTCACGATGGACACGAAGGACGGATTTGAAACCACCCGGCCCCTCGACCAAATAGGTCGCGTTCTCAGAAACATTTATCAATCGTGCCGTCGTGCCGGTCGGCACGGACCATAAAGCAAGCGAAGTGTTGGCGAGCTCATGTAACAACGCCAACAGATCGTCGTGGGCCAAATCGGGTTGGGCCATACGCTCCTCCTGTCAGTTCAACAAACCTGTGACCTAGTGTCCCGAATCTGAAGTTCGTATCATTTGGGACAGCCGCTTTTCGAACTTCAGATTCGATCCGGACACTAGCAACATAGTGATCTCGTGTGGTTTTGGATTCGAAGTTCCCTAAAGTGGCCACCTCAAAAAATGCGGTGAACTTCGAATCCACCACACTAGATTTCCTGGATGGCTTCCAGTGATTCTGGAACAATTTGCCCGCCGTCGACGACGATCTGCTGTCCCGTGATGTAGCCCGCCTCATCCGTGGCAAAGAATAATGCAGTATTGCCGATATCCTCAACCGCACCGAGGCGTTTTAACGGTATTGAAGCCGCCATTGTATCCAGGTACTCCTGTCCGAGATCCTGAAGCCCCTCCGTGTAAATGTTGCCTGGCATAACCGCGTTGATGGTTGTGTTATACCGCGATAGCTCCATACAGGCTGTCTTTAGAAAACCCAGCTGCCCCGCCTTCGACGCACCGTAATGCGCCCATCCGGGAAAGCCTGTAATCGGCCCTGTGATAGATGAGGTCAACACGACACGGCCCTTTCCTGCTTTCTCAAATTCCGGAATGCAGGCTTTGACACAAAGAAATGAACTCCGCAGGTTCGTCGCCATGACCGTATCCCATTCAGCCGGATCCATGTCGATGATCTTGGTCTGAGGAAAGGCACCTGCGTTGGCGCACAACACGTCGACACCACCGTGCGTTTCGGCCGTCTTGGCGACCATGGCCTGCACCGAATCCCAGTCAGAAACATCGCAGGTCGTCCAGCTTGTGGTGCCGCCATCGGCGTTCATGGCGTCCGAAGCAGCTTGCGCTGCCTCGGCACCTCGCGCTGCAATCATGACTTTAGCGCCCGCCTTGGCAAAAACACTGGCGATGCCACGACCGATCCCCTTGGAACCGCCAGTGACAATGACACTACGCCCTGCAATCGTTGTGAACATGACGAAAACCTCCCAGTACGGTGGATGATTATTGTTTTACAGGCTGCTGCGGTCGAGTGGACCGCATGGACTTGATGAGCCGAGGCACGCCCACGGCGATGATCAGCACGACAAACGATGCGCCGACAGATAACATTCCCAACGTTGGAACGAGCGGCGAATACCCGGAGACCATCTTGGCGTAGAGCCACTCCGGTAGCGTCGAATCGGCGCCAGTCGTGAACAGAGACAGCGGGAAATTACCCCAACTCAGCAGAAACGCGAACAGGCCAGCGGAAATTACCCCCGGCATCAGCAGCGGCAATGTGACCTCGCGCAGGATTTGCCAAGTCGACGCCCCCATGTCGCGTGCGGCTTCTTCCAAGGCTGGGTCGAACCCATAGGCACGAATGGCAATGATCAACGTAGCAATGGGTGAAATCCAGACCAAGTGGGCAACGATGGCGGTGTGCCACGATGGAATGATATTCAGCGCATTGAACCACATCAACAGCGCCAGCCCCAAAACCGTTTGTGGAAAGAAGATAGGCAGCAAAACGAACTTCTGAAAGAGACTGCGATAGCGCCACTCATAGCGCGCGAATGCTAGTGCACCAAAGAAACCCACCACCATTGACACCACGGTCACGATCGCAGCGATTGACAATGACGTGGTTAGTAGATCGGCGACCGTCGAACTTTCCAGTGCCTTACCATACCACCGCGTTGCATAATCTTTAATGGGAAACGTCAGATACCGAGCTTTAGAAACCGAAGCAAAACCAATGGAAACCAGCGGCAGATAGAGAACCAAGATAGCGAGAATACCATAAGCATATAAGACGATTCGAGTCGTGCGGTGCGTCTCCATGTCAGCGCCTCCGCCCCATGATACTATCAAGATCGACCTTCGAGATGCCGAAGATCGCAAATGACCCGATGATCACGATCAGCACCATCGACAATGCAGACCCTAACGGCCAATCCTGCCCGTAGGTAAAAGCGGTTTCGATTTCATCAGCCATGACGATGACAGCCTGACCGCCAAGCAGCTTTGATTCCGCAAGCGCACCAGCGGCCAGAACGAAACTAAGCAGCGAACCAACAACAATTCCAGGCGCCGCCAATGGAAGATCAATCTCCCAAAGTATACGCCAACGGGATGCACCAAGATCGGATGCAGCCTGACGGGCGTCATCAGGAACCATAGCGATTCCCTGCGCCAACGGGAAAAGCATGAAGGGGAAGTAGACGTAGATAAGGCCGAAGATGATGACCGGTACGTTATAGAGTACGCCACCAAACTCGACGCCAAACCATGCCCGTATGTGGCCTTCGAACAATCCACCTTTCATCAGCGTTAGAAGCCAACCGAACAAACGAATGTTTTCGGAAACGAATAAGCTGACCACCACGGCGATGGTTAAGACGAGCGTGAAACGCTTGAAGACTTTGGCCATGGCAAAAGCCAGTGGCCACGATAACAAGAACAAGGTAACTGTCGATACCAGCGCCATCCCAAGCGACCACGCTAAGGACTTCCAATACCCTTGTGACAACAAGGTCGCGTACGCAGAAAAGTCGGGTGCGTTCAGCACTGAGAACGTTTTCTGCGGCATGATCGAAAACAGAGCAACGACCCCCAAAGGCGCGACAAAAGCCAGCACCAACACAATAAGAAGCGGTATAGCGCTAAATAGACCGAGCTTCTGGTCAATACGATTCATCAGTCACCCCGGATCAAGTGCGTGTTCTCGACGTCCCATCCAAGGATAACGGACTCGTCCAACGCACCCTCGTATCGGTCCTCGCGCAGCTTCTCAACAGTTAGGATTGAGCCGTCAGCGGCTTCAACCTGATACTGAATTCGTGATCCCAGGGCATACTCACCACGCAGCACGCCCGTCACAATAAAGTCGGTGGTTTCAGTCGACGAGAGAAACCGAACAAACTCTGGGCGCACCATTAACGTACCCGTATCGCCCTTCTCTAGCGCAATTCCTATCTCCTGTGCGGCGCCGTTGACATGTACTTCCACGCCTTTGCTGTGCAAACCGCCGTTCGACGTGCCCTCGACGTCAAACAGATTGACCTCGCCCATGAACTCCGCAACGAACTTGCTTTCTGGCCGGGCGTAGATCCCCTCGGCATCATTGATTTGCTCAAACCGCCCCGCCCGCATAATGGCGATTCGATCCGACATGACCATGGCTTCTTCAAGGCTGTGCGTTATGTAGACGAACGTCTTGCCCGTACGGGAATGAAGGTCCTTTAGCTCTTTTTCGAGAGTCTTTCTAAGCCTGTAATCGAGCGCGGAAAGCGGTTCATCGAAGAACAAGATCTCCGGATCAAACGCCAGCGCACGGGCCAGGGCGACACGTTGGCGTTCACCGCCCGAGCACTGGTGAATACGTTTGTCGTAATACGTATCGGGAAGACGCAACAGTTCGAGCAGTTCAAGCGCCCGAAGCCTGCGGTCGCTCGCTCGAACGCCTCGGATCTTCAAAGGAAACTCTATATTTTCACCAACGGAGCGGTGAGGAAATAGCGCCAACGACTGAAATACCATACAAGTCGGACGGGTATTCGCCGGCATCTGGTCAATGCGCTTGTCACGCAACCAAATTTCGCCTTCTGTCGGACTATCCATGCCGACAAGAAGACGAATCAATGTGGTTTTACCGCTACCCGATGGGCCGACGATGGTGAGAAACTCACCTTCGATAATATCTAAATCCGTTTCGTGTAGGGCGGTAAAAGACCCAAAACGCTTAACCAAATTCTTCAGACGCAAGATCGGTGTGATTGTCATGGAGCTCTTCTACCGTCGTAGTAACAAAGCAATCCGGCGCGGACAGAGATGGTGCCCGCGCCGGACAGGTCGACTAGGAGAGATCAACCGCGTTTTGCAGCGTTGTAAATCTCGTTCAGAGCATCGTACGAAGAAATCACTTGGTAATCGAGCGACCGGCTCATTTCCTCGCCAAGCGAATCCCATTGGATGGCATCCAATTCTTCGCTGTTGAACTTGCTCATGACCTCCGCATTCCCCATTTGGCTTACCGGATTGTACGTACCCTCGGCAAACGCAACAGCCTTGGATACGTCCGCACCCTGAACATACTCGAGGAAGTCTTCGGTAAGATTTGACGGATTGGGATTGTTCACAGCGGACGTCAATTCAACCCAGACGACGCCCCCTTTACCATCGACTGGCCCCGAACGCGGCGTAATCGCCCGCACGTTCGAAGCACCATCGAACCGCGCCGGTGAAGACGTGTACGTGCCACCTGTAAAGTAGGCGTCAATCTCACCGTTGATGAGCGCGAGGTTCATGGCGACTAAGTCATCGGTCAGGAGTTTTGCTCCACCAAAAATGGACTCAGCCGTTTTGCGGAAGGTGGCCAAACCGTCGCCGGTTATCGGTGCGAACGGGTTCTGGTCGCCCGTCAGACACATATGCATGATATTCCAGTTGTCGTAGGTGAGAACGCCGTACCGGCCCTTCATTTTCGGATCCAGGAAAAGTTTCCAACCCTGATCCTCGGCCATGTCCCGGCTGATTTTGTCAGTATTAACAACGAAGCTGAACGGGCCGTAGCGCTGTGGCATTCCGATCAGGTCGCCATTAGCTGCAAATGCCAACGGATAGGGTTTGGCGAACTCCGGCAACATCTTGTCGAAGTAAGGCATAAAGCGATCTTTGTTGAGTGGTTTGATCAAACCTTCAGGGTGCAGTTGCTCGCGGGCCCATGGTTGGTTGACGTTGATGAGGTCCCAGACGTTGACCTCGCCAGCGCGAAGCTTATTGATCATATCCGGATCCGACGTACCGCTTTCGGCCTTAATGGATGAACCAGAATGGGCGTTGCGGAACGGCTGCAGGACCTCGTCCGAGTTATAGCCTTCCCAACATAAAATATTCAATTCATTGGTGCGCGCCGCCCACGCGGACTGGTAGCCACCAAATGCGGCCAGTCCAGCCGTGCCAGCAACTCCAGCGGAAAATGCTCGACGTGTCAGTTTCATAGGACATCCTTTCGTGTTTATGGCAAACTCTGAGCTACCCTGTTCATTATTATCGTGGACCGACACGGCAGGCTGACGCTTGACATCGAATCGTCAAAATTTAACAGCACGTGTCATGACAACGATTTGATTTCACGGGCGTTTCGTCGCACGATAGTGGGATTGCTTGCGGATGTCTGACTCCACTGTCGTGAGGGACAATGAATAACGACTTGCAAAATAATGCTATTTCAGCCCCGTCGATGATCTTGGCGTCGGCGGCCACAGGCGTTGTCGACCTCATTGAGAAGATGCATGGTGATCCCGACCGTATTCTTGGCCGCACGTCGATCAAACCCGAAGATCTCGACAGCCCATACACCGAGCTTATGCTGCCCGATTTTTGTACGCTGTTTGAAGAGGCCGCCATTCAAACAGGAAACGAAAAATTCGGACTTCTGTTTGGTGAGAAATTTAAGCCCCGGCATCTTGGCGCCATCGGTTATGCCGCTGTCAGTTCACCCACGCTGGCGGCGGCCATACGGAACATGGAGACGTATTTTCCGGCTCATCAAGGCCAATCCAGTTTTGGCCTGATCCGTGACAGCGATGTCTTTTGGCTGAGTTACCGCATTCTAGATCCTCGCGTTGAATCCCGCTGCCAGGATGCAGAGCTGTCGATGGGTATGTTTCTAAATGTCTTTCGTGAAGCGTTGGGTGACGATTGGTCTCCACTTGAGGTGCGATTTGAGCACGAAGCCCCAGATAATGGATATAGCCATGAGAGGGTATTTGGAGCCCCTGTGCGTTTTGGACGGCGCACCAATGCGTTCGCATTTCACCGCAGCGATCTGGACGCACGCATGCCCAATCAAGACCCGTATCTCTTTTCGATCATCGAGCCGTTTCTGCGATCACGGTGCGAGATATCTCGGAACCCAGAGGATTTCGCAACAACAGTGCGAAATCAGATTAAGATGAACCTAGGTGAGGTTCCGCTGACGATTGCAGAGGTCGCGCGCATATTTGGCGTGCCTGACCAATCGCTGCAGCGCCAACTGCGCGATCACGGCGTGACATTCCAACAACTGGTTAACGCCGCACGCAAGGAACTGGCAATTCACTATCTCGACGAGTCCGATATGGCGCTTACAGAAGTCGCGCACTGCCTGGGATATTCCGAACTATCCGCATTCTCGCGAGCGTTCCGTGCATGGACTGGCATGAGTCCGCAGCGCTATCGCCGGACCTGACCGCACAACTGACGGCATTGTCATCACATTAGCTAATTTTGGCAAATAAACTGGTAAACATTGTGAGAAACATGGATTTTTGAAAATCCCTCAAAACTTTTTGTTTTCAATATGTTACACAGATCATAAGAATTGATTGACCGGACTGTACTCTCCGCCATTTATTCCCCTGCGAACCTCTGGTCCCAATAGGGCCTTCGCATTTCTTTAAATTTCTTCATGGGTTAGCGTGGTACGGCGATGGTCAGATGATGCAGGGCTAGAGTGAGTTGTGAATAGGATGATTCGAAAGGGGGATTCCCTTTTCTTTGAAATTGTGCTTCAAGATAAAGGCTGGGCAAGGAGGCCAGCCTTTATGGCACGAGCATATTCACAGGATTTACGA
>Ga0222663_1000144_pt1 | contig 46124 bp, 45 predicted proteins | sample AntAcemetagen602_FD_179852 | JGI IMG/M metagenome (GOLD analysis project Ga0222663, IMG submission 179852) | Saline water microbial communities from Ace Lake, Antarctica - #602 | ecosystem: Environmental > Aquatic > Non-marine Saline and Alkaline > Saline | place: Antarctica: Ace Lake... | reverse complement strand
GCCAGCATAGCGATTAGCAACATCAAAAAATCCAAGCTGGCTCATATTTTGTCCTCATAATCTCAACGTTGTGATATCGTGATTCTATCAGATCAATGAGTGGAGTGGGTATTTTTAGAGATGCCCTGTTATAAGAAAACACCCTTGAGATCAGCGGCCATAAATGGCCTTGTCATGCCATGTTTAAGGACTTTTCCATTCAGGCCATCGTTGCCGGGTTGATCGCCGCTGTGGTGGGATTCGGCAGTTCGTTTGCGGTTGTTATCGCTGGGTTGATCGCTGTTGGTGCAACCATTGAGCAAGCCTCAAGCGGCATGATGGCGGCCGCCCTGGCGATGGGGTTTGCCGGTATTGTGATGGCGATGATGACTCGCATGCCAATTGCTGCGGCGTGGTCAACGCCAGGTGCGGCCTTGTTGGTAATGACAGGCCCGATGGAGGGTGGTTTCGAAGCTGCCGTTGGGGCGTTTCTTGTTTCAGGCGCGTTGATTGTCTTGGCGGGCTATTGGCGCACGTTGGGTCGATTGGTCGCAGCGATACCGGGCTCTATTGCCAGCGCGATGTTGGCCGGTGTGTTAATGGGATTATGTTTGGTGCCCGTGAAAGCGGCGGCAACGGTGCCGTCTGCGGCGCTGCCGGTGATCTTTGTTTGGGCGATTGTTGCTCGATTTAAAAGGCTTTGGGCTGTGCCAGCGGCGGCCGTTGCGGCGGTTATTGTTGTGGTTGTGCAGGGTGATGTCATTCATACAGACTCCCTGTGGCCTGCGCCTATTATTATAACGCCGATTCTAACCTGGTCGGCGGTCATCGGTATTGCCGTGCCCTTGTTCATCGTGACGATGGCATCACAAAATATTCCCGGCATTGCTGTTCTTAAAGTGAATGGATACGAACCTGCATCCGGTCCGCCCATCGTGGTCACTGGCATTTTTTCAATTCTCAGTGCGCCGTTTGGCGGCCATGCGGTCAACCTATCGGCCATCGTCGCGGCGCTGTGTGCTGGTCCGGATGCCCACGCAGACCCATCACGGCGCTATTGGGCCGCGATCTCGATGGGGGTGTTCTCTGTCGCTCTGGGATTCATGGCGGGCTTGGTCGTCGCTGTTGTTCAAGCCGCGCCGCCCTTGTTGATTGAAACCGTTGCCGGATTGGCCTTATTGGGGCCGTTGGCAGCATCTTTGAAAGCGGCCCTTGATGATGCAAGCGCCCGCGAAGCGGCTGTCGTAACATTTGTCGTGGCAGCGTCGGGGTTATCAATTTTGGGTATTGGTGGCGCGTTTTGGGGCCTGATTGCTGGTGGCGCAATCTTGGGTCTGAAACGGTTGGGTGCGCACCCTTAAAAGCGTGTCGGACGAACCACTTCGACCTCTGACAATGTGATGATGCCCGCCCGGTCTTTTACAAATGCGTAAACCCGGCTTAGCACCGCGTCTTTGTGCTGGGTATCCAGAATGCACATCACCATCATCATGCCATCGGCTTCGCTGACCAGACCATCCCTGGTCCATAGACCATGTTCGCCACTGCCGCCATGGACCGGCAGCACCGTATAGCCGTGAACACTTTGTTCGGTATCCAACAGGCGGGCCAGCCGGGGAACGGCGGCACTTTCGATGACGATATCAATACGGGTTTTGCTGTGGGTCTGCATGGCTAACTCCTCAGAAAAACCACTCGGCAACGGCAACATACAGCGGAATGCCGATGACAACATTGAATGGGAACGTCACTCCCAAAGACAAGGTGACGTAAATCGCCGGGTTGGCCTGCGGCAAGGCGAGCCGCATCGCAGCCGGTACGGCGATGTACGAGGCGCTGGCGGCTAAAACCATCATCAGGACTTTGCCCGCGATCGACAGGTCCAGCGGCCAAATGGCTACAGCCATGACGGTAGCCCCGATCAGGGGCATGTATAAGCCAAACAGAACCGTACCAATATCCAGCGCTTTTCGATTTTGAACCAGTCCACGACCGGCAACGGCACCCATGTCCAACAGAAACAAGCAAAGCACGCCTTTGAAGGGGTCAGAAAAGAACGGCTTCACGTCTGCCATTCCTTCTGGTCCTGTCAGCCAACCAATAGCAAACGCGCCGAGGAGGGCGATAATTGATCCGTTCAGAACAGCCTCACGCATTGAAAGGCCAGATGCCTCACCCTTCGACGCGCCGTTTGCTGCCGCTGATGCTTTCATGGCGCGCGCGGCAAGCCAGAGTCCGGCGACAATGGCGGGGGCCTCCATCGCCGCAGCGACGGCAACCAAAACGCCTTCACCACCATCGCCGCGATCTTGCAGCACCTGAACAGCGGTTAGAAACGTCACAATGCTGATCGATCCATAGTGCGCGGCGACGGCTGCCGCATCGGTGCTGCCCAATCGGCTTCCGACCCGCAGCAAATAATACCCGAGAAATGGCAGGGCAGCACTGACGGCGATGCCGACGGCAATCGGCGCTAAGGCACCGAGGCCGGCGCCGCTCTCGGTCATGCCAACGCCACCTTTAAAGCCGATCGCAATCATCAAATAGAGGGCGATGGTTTTCGCCACGGGCTGTGGCAAGGCAAGATCGACCCGAGCCAATGCCCCAAAGAAACCCAACGCAAAAAACAGAACCATGGGCGACGTCAAATTATCGATCGCGACGGCTATGATGCCTTCCATGGAACGTTCCTGTCAGGGGTGTTGGCTATGCTGCTGCGGGCACGTCGCGGGTCGCCGTCTGTTTTCCAACCCACTTCAGAACCAAGTAGCCCAAGATGCCCGAAACAATACTGCCGGAAAGAACGCCAAGGCGGACCCCACGGGCACTTTCGTAGTCATCGAAAGCCAGCGTGCCGATAAACAAGCTCATGGTGAAGCCAATACCCGCAATCAACGCGACGCCATAGATTTGAATGAAGTTCGTTCCCGCAGGCAATCGGCAAAGGCCAGATTTAACAGCCACGTAGGCAAAGCCAAACACGCCAATCTGCTTACCAACAAACAGGCCAAGCGCGATACCCAGGGGTAAAGGCGCCATCAGGTCGGCGAATGACAACCCAGCCAACGAGATCCCGGCATTCGCGAACGCAAAGATCGGCATAATTGCAAAACCCACCCAAGGTTTCAGGCCATGTTCCAAACTCAATAGGGGCGGTTCTACATCGCCCTTTACCCGCAGTGGGATGGTGAATGCCAGCAATACACCGGCCAGTGTGGCGTGCACACCAGATTTCAACACGCAGACCCAAATAATGATCCCGACAATAATGTACGGCGAGACCTTTGTGACCCCTAACCTGTTCATCGTTGTCAAGACGACAAAGCCGACGCCACCGGCAATCAGTGACACCCGCGACACCTCTGCCGTGTAGAAGGCGGCGATAATGATGATCGCGCCCAAGTCATCAATAATGGCCAGTGACAGCAAGAACACCTTCAGCGTGACGGGAACCGACTTGCCTAGCAACGCCAAAACACCCAGCGCGAAAGCGATATCCGTTGCCGCAGGAATAGCCCAACCTCTAATGGCAACAGGATCACCCCAGTTGAAAAAGGCAAAGACCAAGGCGGGTGCGGCCATACCGCCAACAGCCGCAATGGCGGGCAGGGCAGCTTCGCGAGGGTCCGATAGATGGCCATCCATCAGCTCACGCTTAATTTCCAGCGCCACGAAGAAGAAGAAGACCGCCATCAAGCCGTCGTTAATCCACAGCAACAAAGGCTTGTCGATTATCAGGGCACCAATCCCGATGGTCATCGGTGTGCCCAGCAGACCATCATACAGCCAAGCAAGGGGCGAGTTATCCAAAATCATCGCCAAAACAGCGGCGAGAAACAGAAAAACGCCAGGGGCAGCGTCATGAGCTAGAAAGGCGCGAAAACCAGTGGGGGCAACAGATGAGGGCACGGACATGGGTATTCCTCTACGAAAACAGCGTTAAGACATAATATATATACACATAAAAATAAAAACTTCAATAAACAGAGATAAAATGATAAAAAGACGAAATCGACAGTGCAACCTAATTGGAAATACGATGTTGTCAAAACCTCTTTTGACCCTTCATGAGGTCTCGGCCCTTCTGAAAATGAAGGAAAGTACGGTCCGCGCCTGGATCCGTGATGGTGATTTGCGGGCCATTAAAATGGGGCGCGATTGGCGAGTGTCAGAAGATGACCTGGAAGCCTTTCTGCATTCCCATGCGAACAGGCCTCCCGAGGATGCTGATTAAGACGCCTGCGCCGCAGGTGTTTCGAAGGGCGGACCAAGCGCGCTATAAGGTTATAAACTACGTTCTCATCTTAGTCGCCCCTTCACGTGAAGGCATTCTGGACCAACAATGCGCCTCTTGTTTATCACCGCGACTCGGATCGGCGATGCGATCTTGTCATCGGGGCTGTTGCAGACGCTGATTGACCGCCATCCTGGGCTTCAGGTCACGGTAGCATGCGGGCGGGCGGCAGCACCTTTGTTTCAGGCCGTGCCCAATTTAGAGCGGTTGATCGTTATCGATAAAAAACGCGCGTCCTGGCATTGGGTTGATGTCTGGCTGATGACGGTTGCAACGCGATGGGACATTATGGTCGATCTGCGCGGTGCACCGATAACCTATGCAATCCCATCAAAACGAACGTACCGCTTGGGCCGATCCAAAGGAGGCGCACATGGTGATGAACATAGGGTCGTTCGCATGGGCCGAATTTTGGGCATGCAAGATGCGCCACCGACCCCTCATTTATGGACACGTCCAGAAGATGACGCCCGTGCCCGCAGTCTTATTTCTGATGGAAGCCCCGTTATTGCCATCGGCCCGACGGCCAACTGGTCAGCAAAAATGTGGCCTGTCGACCGCTTCGCAACCTTGGTGCAAAACTTGACGGAAGCTGGCGGATTATGGCCGGGCGCGCGCATTGCCATTTTGGGACACAGTGACGAGCGATCCCTCGCCATGCCGCTGATTGACGCCATCCCTACAGAACGGCGTATCGACCTTATGGGATCAATTGATCTTTTAACCGCGTTCGCCTGTTTGCAGCGGGCAACGATGTATGTCGGTAATGATTCAGGCCTGATGCACTTGGCCGCCGCCGCAGGTATTCCAACCCTTGGATTGTTTGGGCCGTCTAAGGAAAATCACTATGCGCCGTGGGGCGCGCATTGTAAGGCCGTCCGCGCTGGTTTGTCTTATGATGAGATCTTTCCAGAAGGGTTCGACCATCGCACGTCGGGCAGTTTGATGACAGGCCTCAGCGTTGAGCAGGTCGAGGACACCGTGCGTGATTTATGGCAACAGGTGGCGTCGTGACACCAGAAACGCTTAATGAGTCCCTGGCAGACAGGGTGAAACGCTTGGACAGCCAGACGTCAGATCTGGCGAACGGATTGCGCGCAACGCAATCAGTTGTTCCCTCTGAAACGTTGTACGGGAAAGCGGCTCGGCGCTTTGTAACAACGTGGATGATTAAAGGTGGCCTGATACGTGGCCATGGCTGGACCTTCCACCTCGCATTTGATGTTCTTGAGCCCGTCTTGGGTAACTTGAAGGCCGAGTTGGAGCCCGACCCCACAGCCTCTATTCCAAATCCATTTGCCGATGCACCACCGCCGCGTCAGGATCGCACGGGCGCATCGGCCCCCAAATTGTCCGCCGTCGTTTCTGCTCACAATGAACAAGACAAGCTTGCCGCGTGCCTGGGCCGTCTTGGCTTTGCCGATGAAATTGTCGTGTTGTTGGACAAGTGCACCGATGATACCCGCGCCATTGCCGAGGCCTATTCGGATCGGGTGATCGACGGCCATTTTTCCATTGAAGGAGATCGTCGCAATGCAGCCATTGCCGCGTGCCGAGGCGATTGGGTTTTAGAAGTTGACGCCGATGAACATGCGTCGGAATCAATGGGATCGGAAGTGCGCCATTTGATTGAAACATCACAGTATGATTGGCACGAGATTCCGGTTGATAATGTGATCGGCGGTACGCTGGTCCGCAAAGGGTGGGGAGCAAGCTACGGCAAAGCGGCTTATCCCGGCCTGTTTCGGCGCGGCACGAAAAAGTGGGGCAAACAACGGGTCCATCCGTCATTGACCTGGACAGCGCCGCGCGGGCGCGGGCCGATGCTGAAAACCCCCATCACGCATTACGTTGATCGAGATGTCTCAGACATGATCCGCCGCCTGAACAGTTATTCTACAGCACGGGCAACAGACATCGTCGAACGCGGAGAGGTTAACTATCTATTTTCAAACCTGCGACGGTTCGTATCTCGGTTTCATAAATGCTATGTCCGGCGTGGTGGCAAAGAAGAAGGTGGCTATGGTTTCCTGATCGCCGTGTTTGCTGGACTTTATCCGCTGCTCTCATATGCGAAAGCCTGCGAATATCGCCGGTCTGTGCGAAAGGCGTCTTAATGGCTGACATTGTCATTGCCGATGACGGCATTCTCTTCAATGGAAGAACGCCAGAGGTAAAACCCCTGGGTGGTGCTGAATCTGCCGTCATCCAATTGGCCGAGGCGTTGGCCGCGCGAGGCCATCAGGTGCGCGCCTTCACAACGGAGACCCAGTCCCTGGACTATAAAGGTGTTTCGTGGTTGCCCCTTCACGCACGTGGCAGATATGCAGCCTTACCTGATACGTGCGATCTTTATATTGCAAACCGAGGCGATAAACTTATTTCCCGTGTGCAAAACGCAAAGCGGCGTTTGTTCTGGGTTCATAACCCAGCCTCCTACATTGCCAAGTGGCGGTACGTAACAAAGCTATGGTCAAAGCGACCAACCATCGTTTTTATCGGCGATTATCACGCAACGACCTGCCCGAATTGGATACCCGATGGGGGGCGTAAGACCATTCCCTATGGCGTAACCGAAGTCTTTCGCACCGCTGATATGCACCATGATATTCCTGCCGCCCGCGCCATCTTTGTTTCCAATCCGCTGCGGGGCTTGGATTGGCTTTTGGACGTTTGGCAGTCGGCTATTTTGCCGCGCGTTCCCGGTGCTGAATTGTTGGTTTATTCTGGAGCCGCGACCTACGGAGGCGTTGGTGACCGAAAATCTGCGGCAATGGCCCGCGTTTTGGATCGTGCCCGCCAGACGGCCGGTGCGGTTCTGCGCGAGCCCATTCCAAAAGCTGAGTTAATCCCAGAACTGCTGAACTCGCGTGTGATGCTGTATCGGGGTGACTTAAACGAAACCTACTGCGCGGCCCTGGCAGAGGCCCAAGCCCTGGGTGTGCCGTGTGTTGTCGAGCGCTGGGGGTCAACACCAGAGCGCGTCCTTCATGGCATCACGGGCGATGTCGTAGACGGCGAGGCAGCGTTTGCCGATGCTGCCGTGCGCGTGATGCTAGACGACGGCGTCTGGCAGTCCTATCACGATGCGGCTGTGCAGCGTCAGCGATCTTGGTCTTGGGATGATGCCGCGCAGGCTTTCGAAGCATTGATCTAAGGAAATTGCCGCGTGCGCATAATGCAGACCATGGCAGGGGCCGAATACGGTGGGGCGGAAGCCTTCTTCGTTCGGCTCGCACTTGCCTTCGAGCGCGCCGGGGTGGATCAGAAAATTGTCATTCGAGAAAACCCACGGCGGGCGGCAGCCCTTAAGGCAGGGGGGATTGATCCCGTTCAACTGCGCTTTGGCGGTAAAGTGGATTTTGTGACACCGCGCAAACTGAAGGCGATTGCCAAAGATTATCAGCCCCACATTATTCTAAGTTGGATGAACCGTGCCTCGTCCATGACGCCGCGCGGTGATTGGGTCACGGTCGCGCGTCAGGGCGGTTACTACGATCTAAAATATTATCAAAAATGCGACCACATCATTGGCAATACCCAAGACATTGTTGATGCCATCGTTGATAAAGGGTGGGCGTCAGAGCGTGCACACTATCTGCCAAACTTTGTCGGCGCAGATGCGGCATCACCCCTGAACCGCGACACCTTTTTCACGCCATATACAGCACCCTTGGCGGTGGCGCTTGGGCGGCTCCATACCAACAAAGCCTTTGATACGTTGTTAGAGGCGGTCGCCCGTGTTTCTGGTCTTTACTTGTGGCTTGCGGGCGAAGGGCCAGAACGTGAGGCCTTGGAATTGCAGGCGGAAAAATTGGGTATTAAGCCGCGCGTCCGGTTTTTGGGGTGGCGGGAAGATGCCGACCAGTTGATTGCGACGTCTGATTTTTTTGTTTGCCCGTCGCGCCATGAACCACTGGGCAACGTCGTGTTGGAAGCCTGGGCACAGAGCAAGCCGGTGGTCGCCGCTGACGCCTTGGGACCGGGCATGCTCATCACTCACGGCGAGACAGGATTGCTTGCGGCCGTTGATGATGCGCCAGCCCTGGCCGCTGCCATGCGTCGTTTGGCGGGTGACGCTGATTTGCGGAGCCAACTGGGTGTCGCTGGGCGCGCATCTTTTGAAGAACGCTTCACAGAGAAAGCCGTGGTCGATCAGTACCTTCGGTTTTTCCAATCGTTGGTGGGCTAAGGCGATGTGTGGCATTGCCGGATTTATGGGTCGTGACGGAACGGCCCCCCTTGATGCCGATGTCCTCGACCGATTGATTGCTGCCCTTGAACACCGGGGGCCGGACGGGTCTGGCCGATATCAAAATGGGTCTGTCGCGATGATCCAAACGCGACTGGCAATCATTGATTTGGAGACCGGCGATCAACCCTTGTTCGCGGGCGACGGTCCTGGTGATGGACCGGCTTTGGTCGCCAATGGTGAAATCTACAATCATGTTGAAGTGCGCAAGCACTGGGGGGCTGATCGGTTTAAGACGGGTTCTGATTGTGAAGTGCCGCTCGTCTTATTTTCAGAACATGGCGAAAGGTTCGCAGATCGTTTGCGCGGCATGTACGCCATCGCTTTGCATGATCCGGCAAACGGTCGGCTGTATTTGTCGCGTGATCCGTTCGGGATTAAACCTTTGTACATTGCGGAAACAGCAGATGGCTTGGCGTTTGCATCCGAAGCGCAAGCCCTGATTAAAGCCGGTTTGGTTGACGCCCGCGTGCGCGATGGGGCGGACGTCGAAGTGCTTCAGGCACAGTTTTTTTCTGGGCCCGACTCTGTCTTTCAGGGCATTTCAAGGGTTGCCCCGGGGGAGACTCTGATTTGCGAAAATGGCCGCGTCGTGGATCGGATTCAACGCACGTCTTTGCCACCGGGCGGGCCGCGATCAGAAACCGGGCCAGAGGCAATTGCCTGGCTTGATGCGTTGATGCGAGAAACCGTCGATCTGCATCAACGATCCGATGTGCCCTATGGCATGTTTCTGTCCGGTGGTATCGATTCAGCCGCAGTGCTGGCCATGATGTCGCGCCTCAATGTGCGACCGGTCCAAGCCTTCACGGCGGGGTTTGAAGGCGGCACCGTTGCTGACGAAACCGAAGCGGCATCGCGGCTCTGTGCAGCAACTGGGGCAGAGCACGACATTGTTTCCGTTGGTGCCGCAGACTTTTGGGCAGATCTGCCCTTCATTGCCAAGGCCATGGACGATCCGGTTTGCGATTATGCCGTTGTGCCCACGTGGTCATTGGCGCGCGCGGCGCGCGCAGCGGGCCTTAAAGTTGTGCTGACCGGCGAGGGCGGTGACGAGCTTTTTGCCGGGTATGGACGCTATCGCCGGGCCAAAAGATGGCGGATGTTTGGCGGTCGGCCCATGCGGGACTCAGGTGCGTTGGATGGCTTGGGCCTTTTGAAAAATGAAAGCCGCACGTGGCGAGACGGCATCGCCGCCGACGAGAAACGCGCTGCGGCGATGCCAGGCCGCAACCGCTTACAATCGTTGCAAGCGACCGATATCGCCGGTTGGCTGCCGTATGATCTGTTGACCAAACTTGATCGATGTTTAATGGCGCATGGTGTTGAAGGCCGTGTTCCCTTCATTGACTCAGCCATGGCGGACTTCGCGTTTCGATTGCCAGATCGTTTAAAGGTTCGAGGTAATCTTGGGAAATGGGTTTTGCGGGCGTGGCTGGAAACAACCCTGCCGCAGGCTGACCCCTGGGCCAAGAAGCAAGGCTTTACCGTTCCGGTGGCGGTGTGGATCGCAGAAAAAGGTGCGGCACTTGGGGCGCTGGTTGCCCAAGACGAGGGTATCAGGGCAATCTGTGAACCCGCTGTTGTGGCACGCGTTTTTGACGATGCAGGCCGTGATTCGCGAGCCGGTCATGCGGCCTGGAGTCTGCTTTTTCTGGCGTTATGGCGCAAAGTCCATCTTGAAGGTGTTGCGCCTGTCGCCGACGTCGTAAGCACGTTGTCTACCCGTTCATAGAGGCTTATAACGAGGCTTGAATGGAGTGCCTTATTGATGTCTATGCCTGCAAAACCCTGCTCACCGGCAGGGTGTCCGTGCCAAACCTCTGGTGGCAACCCGCCATCTCATGGCCAGCTATACATGTGGTTCGCAGCGCCCCACATGCGGGGCAAAGTGGTGGCGTGTGCCGAAAAGTTGCAGTGGACGGCTGACACATCATCAGATGATGTCGACATTGTTTTGACAATCGCTGAAGAACACGGCCATCCCGGCACGTACCAAATATTTTTTGATGCCTTTACCTCCAACGAACGCGATGATAGCCGGGTTTTGATTGTTTCTGATCATCGGGTGCCGACATTGGCGGATGCCAAATCCATTGAAAGTTTGGATAAGTTCCTTGCCCGTCAGCAGGGCCACTGGCTGACAAAAGTGATTGATGACGGGCAACTGAAAACACAGTTTCAACCAATTGTCGCGGCCCACGATCCGCGCCACGTTGTGGCCCACGAATGCCTGTTACGGGGCATCGATGAAGACGGTGCCATGATCAATCCTGGCCGGATGTTTGATGCGGCGCGCGCCGCTGGCTTGCTTTTTGTTTTAGATGCCGCCGCGCGGATTACGGCCGTCGAAACAGCAAACCAGATGGGCGTGACCAGCAGTATTTTTATCAACTTCACACCAACGTCGATTTACGATCCGACAAACTGCCTGAAAACGACCATCAATGCCATCGACAAAACTGATCTGGAACGTGAGCAGTTCGTGTTCGAGGTTGTTGAGTCGGATCGCATTGACGATATGGATCACCTCGCCAACGTTCTAAGGGAGTACCGAAATAACGGTTTCCGTGTGGCGCTGGATGATGTTGGGGCTGGGTATTCCTCCTTAAATTTGCTGCCGGTTTTAAAGCCCGATTTCGTCAAAATCGACATGGGCCTTATTCAAGGTGTGCACTTAGATGCGGTTAAGGCTGCGGTTGTCGAGCGCTTGATCGAATTGGCGCATGACATTGGGGCCAGCGTGATTGCTGAGGGCATCGAAACTCAAGAAGAACTGTATTGGCTGACAGCCAAGGGCGTTGATTTGATGCAAGGCTTTTTATTGGCGCGCCCTGCCGACGCTCCGGTCTTAAGTTTGGACCGGCGCGCCGACAAGTGATGAGCGGTTCACGCGGCGGCTTGCTGTTCAGTTTCGAGCCATGACAGGGGCATCGGTGAGACAATAAACGTTTTGCCGTCTATCTGTTTCCAGGCGAATGCGAACATAAAGTCGCCATTTGCAGGGTTGGGCAGCCAGAAGACTCTAAACTCACCTTCAGCCGTGCCGTCCCACCCCAATTCATGGGCGAGACCACGCGCGGTGGCAAAGGCGTTTAAGAATGGCCCCAGTTCCGCTGCATATCGGGTTTGTTGATTGGCTGCTATCTGGGCTTGGGTTCGACCAATTTCTGCCGCAGCATCTTCCAGCGTCTCAAGTTTATTCCAACTGATTGTAATGCTATCAGTTGCGTAGGCTTTCCATTTCATCGGATTGATCTCCTCATTAGGGACGCTTGCCAGCGTTGGGAACGCACCACAAAGGTTGAGCTTCCTTACAGCGTCCAATCAAACTATAGCGTTGATTCTGGATTTCTGCATCACTGATTGTCGATTATTGACCTTGAAGAGGAATTGGCCGAATGCGCGCTGCCTTATATGACTCCTTTCGCGGACCAATCCGCGTTGAAAACGTTGATGAATTGGCCTGTCCATCTGATGGGGCCATTGTCACGGTGAAGGCAAACGGCGTCTGCCGATCCGATTGGCATGGCTGGGTTGGGCATGACGCTGACATTAGGCTGCCGCATGTTCCAGGCCATGAATGTACCGGAGAAATTATAGAAGTGGGCCGAGATGTGCGCCGGTGGCGCGCCGGGGACCGCGTCGCGTTGCCCTTTGCGGGCGGGTGTGGACAGTGCGGGCAGTGCCGAACCGGCGCCACCCACATTTGCGATGATCATGTTCAGCCCGGGTTCACCTATTGGGGGGCCTTTGCCGAACGCGTCGTCGCCTATCATGCGGATGTGAACCTTGTGCGGTTGCCGGACGCGGTTGAGTTTGTTGAAGGGGCGGCGCTGGGTTGCCGCTTTATGACGGCCTATCGTGGCATTGTCGGCGTTGGGGGTGTTCGCGCTGGTGACTGGGTCGCCATCCACGGGCTTGGGGGCGTTGGCTTGTCGGCGGTCATGATTGCTGCGGCGGCTGGGGCGCGGGTGATCGGCGTTGATGTCGAACGATCAGCCTTGCAGTCGGCCATGGATTTGGGCGCGGAGCATGTCTTGAACGCATCCGCCGTTGACGATGTGCCGGGGGCCATTGCAGATCTCACGAAGGGCGGAGTACAGGTCTCTGTTGATGCGTTGGGACATGCGGAAACTCTTTGGAATTCGATTGCCTGTTTGGCCAAGCGCGGCACCCATGTTCAAATTGGTTTGATGGCCGATGGCGGGCAAGCGGCGGCGGTGCCGATGGGATTGGTCGTCGGTCGGGAACTTCGAATTGTGGGCAGTCACGGCATGCCAAACGGCGACTACGCACCGATGCTTGGCTTGATCGAAGCGGGCATTCTCAATCCGGCACAACTGGTCCGTGCCACCGTTGATTTACAAGGCGGCATCGACACGTTGGTGGCCATGAGCGATGGCTCTCCGCCAGGCATTGTTGTTATTGACCGGTTTTGAGGCAAATTATGGTGACAGTTTTGTTACATGTGTCGGCTGTCACGCGGACATAAGCATGACCGTGCTAAAGTTGTTTCATGATGAAAACACAGATTATGGAACGCGATACTTTTTCAGAGGCAAAGGCGGATGCACGCACCGTCCTAAAGGCATGGAACAACATCCGTGGCACCCAGTTCGCACCATTCTGGCGCGACTTCAACTGGACTGGCATCGCCAACAACATCGTGCCCCACTGTGGTGTGGTTGATGTGATTGAAGACCCCTTTGATTTTGTGTATCGGTTTTGGGGCTCGGCTCATGTTCGGGCGCATGGTCAAGATCTGACGAAAAAGTCGGTTCGGAAAATGCGCCCACAAGCGGAAGCCGATTCGGTTGTTGAACAATACGAACGGACACTCGAAGAACGGAAGCCGTTGTTGTTTGTAAACAAAATTATCGCCGGTCCGTATGAACGTCCGATGATCGAAACATCGTTGCGCCTTCCCTTCACTCAAGACGGCAAATCGGTCAGCCAGATTTTCGCCTATTCTGACATTCGTGAAGACTTAGACCGCATTCAGCGGGTATTTACGTTGGAAAGTCTCCGTCCGGCTTAGGCTCCGTCTGGTTGCGGCATCGTCGCCTCACCGTTTGCAACTTTTGCCAAAAATTCTTCGTATTCCAAAAGCTCTAAGGACCGGTCGAGCGCATCTCTATAGCGCCCATCCCGCACCGCTTCGCCAATGTCCGCCATCAGTAATCCCATCGTCGGAACACCTTCGACAATTTGCCGGGACAAGGCCAAAAAGTCATTAGCCATCGCGATAAACTGGTCCGGATCCAGGTAGAGGGTCATGACCATATGATAGACTCGCAGCGCCGGTGTCGTTGCGTCTTCGGGGCCAATAATCATCTTGCCCCGCAGCACGGGACCATCGCCTTCAACGCCCAATTGAATGGCTTCACTTTGTAGGTTCTCGACCACCATTTTGCCGACGACACCTTTTTCGCCTGGGTCTAGTGTCAAAAGCTGTTTGGTCACGTCGCTTCCCCTACCTTCATCAAATATCTACTCTCTCCGTACCCTATCATAGCCCAGTCCGACAACAAAAACGGTGCTTGGTGCGCTATGCGGCACCTTCTTTAAACATTGATCACATGAAGCTTGCGCGCAGTTTTTACTGGAAATCCTGCATAACCATCGCCGAATAACAGGGTGCAAATGGTATAGGTAATACCGGACAAACGCGGCCCGAAGAACTGGCTCTCATAATTCACAACGGTTCCCGGCTCGAACACCCGCTTGCTATCCGTGTCGCTCATCTCATAGACAAAATTGCCAACCCAGTCCGGCGGAAATGCCAGGCCAATTTCATAGCCACCGACCCAACCAGCATCTGAAAAAATACCAACCTCGTCATAGTAGGCCCGGCACGCCGTTACCAACTCACCTACCGTTATGCCAGGTTTCACCATACCTTCAATCACGTCGAAGACCCCAACGGACCTCAAGAAATAATCGGCAACGTCGTTGGGTGGCTCCCCCACATAAAAAGCCCTGGCCGCGTTGCAGTGATACCGGTTGTAAACACCAGAGACATCAACGTTCACTTGCTCGCCAGCCACAATGGTTTTGCGCGATGACAAAGAATGCCCCGTATTCGCCTTTGGTCCGGATAAAACCGGCAGGGTGATGGCTGGGTTCTCGCCACCCGCCCGGCCCATCGCCGCCATGATTTCTCCCCAGACTTCTAACTCCATCACACCAGGGCGAATGGTGTCGTGGGCGGCTTGTAGGCCAATGTCAGTGATCTCTGCGGCCCGTTCAATATAGGCCAGCTCTTGCGGAGATTTGATCCACCTTAACTCGCGCAAAATGTCACTGCCGTCCGCGACCAAACAACCGGACTCTTCAAACGCGGACTGAAACCGTTTTGAGACAGCCGGGTTGGGGCGATAGCTATACAGTTCCATGCCGACAGTGCCGCCTAGCCAGCCTTTTGCCGACAGCTCATCCATAATAAAGCGGATACCGTCGCGTCGTTCACCAATGGGGAAGGTTCGTGTATCTGTCGAACAGGTCACAAACCGGCACATAATTTGCTCGCTGGGCGTATCGAAAAGAATGAACGAATCCGCATCAACATGAATGGCAATGCCGCTGGTCGGTGGCCATTGCTTGGGGCTTTGCGCCTGATACCATTCGCAGGTGTAGCCAGAGACGTAAAATAGACTTTCTGGTGCACTCAACCATAAAAGATCAATGCCATCAGCCGCCATGCGGGCGCGAATGCGGTCCAGGCGCCCACGATATTCAGCCAGGCTAAACGCCAATTCCATTGGTGGATTGCAGTCGTTTAACGCGCGATCTCTATTTTGTCCCATCGGGGTCTCCTGTTTGCTTGGCGGGCGGTTTCGTCCGTGCCAAGATTATTGCCAGAATGCAGCAAGGAGCCAGCCCTGATGTCAGATTTTTTGGATCGACTGTCCGTTTTTTTTGATGCGCGCATCTTTGACCACAACACCGGGGCAGGCTTTTTTGAAGCGGCTCCGTCGCCGTATTTAGCCGTCCAAGAACAGCATCCGGAAAACGCTGATCGCGTGCGAAACATGCATTCTGTATTAGAGCGCGGCCCGATTGCGGAAGCCCTGGATTGGTTTGGTGCAGAGCCCGCGACTCGCGATGACTTGCTGCGGTTTCACACCAATGATTACATCCGTAGCCTAGAGGCTATTCCGGCGAACCAAACGCATTGGTTTTCATCGACGACACTGTTTGGACCAGGCTCATTCGATGTGTGCCGTGTGTCTAGCGGTCTTGCCTTGGCTGCCGCCCGTCAGGTCTGGTCAGGGAAAGCCGCTCGCGCGTATGCCCTGTGCCGGCCACCGGGCCATCATGCTCAACCCGCAGCCGCAGACGGGTACTGTTTCATCAACAATATTGGTGTCGCGATTGAAGCGCTGCGATCAGAAGGCCTGCAACGGGCCTGTGTGATTGATTGGGACGTTCACCACGGCAATGGCACCCAAGAAGGGTTCTATGAAGATCCAAACGTTTTAACGGTATCGCTGCACATGGATCATCGGTCCTGGGGGCCAGACCACCCGCAGACAGGTATGGCCAATGAGGTCGGACGTGGTAACGGCATCGGAAGCAACTTGAATGTGCCGCTGCCCTATGGCTCTGGCAACGTGGCCTACTTAAGGGCCTTTGATGAGATCATAGCCCCGGCTGTTCGCAGTCATGCCCCTGACATTCTGTTCATCGCCTGCGGCCAAGACGCCAACCAGTTTGACCCAAACGGACGGCAGATTGTTGATATGGAGGGATTCTATCAACTGGGTCGTCGGGCGCGGGCGCTGGCCGATGAACTGTGCGATGGCAAGTTGGTGTTGGTGCAAGAAGGCGGTTATGCCGTCAGTTACGCCGCTTATTGTCTGCATGCGACGTTAGAAGGCGTCTTAAGCCGCGAACGCGCTTTATCAGACCCGGTTGCCTATATGCCTGATCATGGTGAAGGTCTTGATGCGGTGCTGGCTGGATTGACAACGAAACGGAATGCGGCACTGAAAGCTTAGGATGGTTTGGCCGCCATATTTTCCTGGCGTTCACGCCACGCCACGTAGCATCCGGCCCCGGCAATAAGGCCCATGCCGACAAAGGTCAGCATGTCGGGAATGTCGCTCCAGATCAGCACACCCCACATCGTGACGAACACCAGATAGCTGTAGTCAAACGGGGCTAGCCAACTTGATTCTGCACTCTGATAGGCGGTCGTTAGCAAGAAATTTGCGGTTACCTGTAACGAGCCGCACAAAACGATCAACCCAAAGACCCAGAGGCTTAAGGTGTGCCATCCGGTCGCTAGGTAGGGCTGAGATTCGGATAACGATGTCGGCCCAATCAGGGTGAAAATAACCGTTCCTAATGCACCACAGAGGAACATGGCGCTCATGGCCCCGAATGACAGGGTTATGGGATGTTCCTCTCGGCATAATTTACGGGTGCATAATATGTTGAGGGCAAAGGCGAAAGCAGCACCGACGGGCATGAGGGCAATGGGTCTAAAGGCTTCTGTACCCGGTTTTAGAATAAGCAGCGTTCCGGCAAAGCCCGCCAAGATAGCCACAATGCGGCGGGGGCCAACGCGCTCTCGCAGGAACAGCGCGGACAGCACGGCGACAAACAACGGGAACACATACAGACCCGCGCCCATTTCAGCCAAGGTCAAGAAGGGCGCGCCGCCAAACAATAAGATCATGGCGATGGCCAGCAAGGTACTTCGCAGAACCACAGCCCAGAGGCGCTTGGGTCTTAACGGTGTGCCCCGGATAAACCAAACCAAGCAGACCAACAGGGAAAGACTGAAAACCCCGCGCAGCATTTGAAATTGCCACAGCGATACGTCGGAACTAGCCAACTTCACGAAACCGTCTTGCAACGACAGCATCGCCAAAGAGATCACCATAATGGTCGCGGCAAACCCAGGTCGATCCACACTGGATGGCGTGAATAAACCGCCGAAACGTTGCAAACTGGTGGCTGGGGGTCGGTCGTTCATGGCGCGGGGCTGACCGGGTTTATGGGTGTCGTTCCCAGCATACCGAGAATCGCCTCTGCTTGTGCGGCAGCAGCCAGCACCGCATGTTCACTGCCATTGGCCCCGCACAGTTGTAGGCCAACCGGCAATCCATCTTCGGTGATGCCAACGGGTAATGACAACACAGGGCACCCGGTTATCGACAGCACACACGGCAACCGTAACCAATCCATATAATCTGTAAATGGTGCATCTCCCAACGCTTCTGGATACCGCCAGTCGGCGGGGAATGGTGGCATACACGCGGTTGGTGCCAGCAGCAGTGTCTGTGTTTCGAAGAATGTTTGCAGGCGTGAGACCAACGCGCCGCGCGCCTGTTCAGCCGTGGCGAGCGTTTCTCCGGATTGGTTGAGGCCGCGTTCGACGTTCCAGATGATCTCTGGTTTTAGGGCCTCTCTATGATCCGCCCATTCAGCGCCGCGTCCAGCAGCAAAGGACGCCGCCCGCAAGGCATGAAACGCTTCCATCGCGCCGGTAAAATTCGGGATGTTTTCTGATATCAACCATCCAGCATCTGATAGTTTTGAAACGGCGGCTTGGCAAATCGCGGCAACCTCTGGGTCGATGGGTGTGATCCCAAGATCAGCGCTGAAAGCGGCGCGAACGGTCTTGGGCGGTGTGTTCAACGCATCAAAAAAAGCCACATCGGGGGCGGGCCAAGACCGCGGGTCTCGATCATCGCGACCGACCATGGCATCCAAAAACAAGGCGGTATCGGCAACTGTGCGCGCCATTGGGCCAGAAACGGCAACACTTTCAAAGGGCACGCTGTTCGGACCGTCGGCGACCCGGCCCGGTGACGGGCGCAAGCCGACCACGCCGCAAAAACTGGCCGGGGTTCTCAGCGACCCGCCGTAGTCAGACCCAGTTGCTAGCCATGCTTCGCCGGATGCCAACGCCGCCGCAGATCCGCCGGACGATCCGCCCGCAGACCTATCTGTTTTCCACGGTGTTGTGGTGGTTGGAAACACCGCGTTGAAGCTGTGACCCCCCGCGCCAAATTCAGGTGTGTTGGTTTTGCCAATGATGACGGCACCATTGGCTTCCAGGCGCTGAACCAAGAAGTCTGACTCAGTTGGTACATGATCAGCGAATATAGGTGATCCGTAGGTTGTTCGCACACCGCTGACGTCGCTCAAATCTTTGATGGCGATGGGCAGGCCCGCAAGCCACGTTGGATCGGTGCGCCGTGCGGCTTTGGTCGCTATGTCCGCCTCAATCTGCATGGCTTGTTCGTAGGCGCGGTCGGGACATAGCGTCGGCATGGCATGGATGGATGGTTCAACCGCATCGATACGGGCATAGGCGGCATCAAGCGCTTCGCGGGGTGAAACCTCACCCGCCTTCAAGGCGCGCACAACATCGGCGGCGCTACATTGCCAAAGCGGATTAGAGGTCATGATGGTATATCACCGTATACGACGGGTTGGGCCGTGTTGGTTATCGTGGACATGCGGCTTTCCTTGACGGGGGTCAGGTTGCACCCGCATCTTCGCTCTGATTATCACAGGGCGCAATAGGCAGAGACATCATGAGCAAACCACACATTCTCATTATCGGTGGGGGCATCATTGGGGCGTCGTTGGCGTGGCATGGCGTGCGCGCTGGTGCCCGTGTAACGGTGGTTGAGGCGGCCACAGTTGGCGGACGGGCAACACGTGATTCCTGGGCTTGGATTAATGCGACGGCAGGGAACCCAGAACCCTATTTTCGTCTGCGCGTCCAATCGATGGCCGAATGGCGGGCGTTGGAAAAATCCGTGTCCGGCGTTGACGTTGATTGGTCTGGCGGACTTTTGTTCGACATGCCCGCTGAAGACTTAAAACCGTTTGCAGCCCAACATATGGCTTGGGGTTATGACATTCGTCTGATCGACCAGGCGGAAGCCGCAACCCTTGAACCCCAACTGGCACACCCGCCGGAATGCGCTGTCTTCGCGCCGTGTGAAGGATCGGTTGACGCGGTCGCAGTTACGCTTGCGATGCTGGCGGCGGCGCAATCGGCTGGTGCCGAGGTGATCGAGAACACGCCGGTTAGGGCGCTCGTGGTTAAAGATGGCCGGGTGACGGGCGCCGAGACCGCCGTAGGTGTTATCGCTGCCGATCATGTCATCGTCGCCTCTGGCATCACCGTCAAAGACATCGCCGCAACGGCAGGCGTCGACGTGCCGATGACGGCCTCTCCAGGATTGTTGATCTCCAGCACACCAACGGATCGCATATTGAACGGCTTGGTAATGTCGCTCGGGTGCCATGTGAGGCAACTAGCCGATGGGCGTTTGCTGGCGGGGGCAGACTATGGCGGCTCTGTCGTTGGCGATGACGTGACCGATGAAGCGTTTGCTGTCTTTGAGGTTATGAAGGCATTGTTTAAATCCGGTGACGCGCTTGAGATGGGAACCTACTCACTCGGCCAGCGTCCCATGCCTGATGATGGGCTGCCGATTGTCGGTACAGTGGATACCGTCGATGGCCTTTCTGTTGCCATCCTGCATTCCGGCGTGACTCTGGCCCCGGTTGTCGGGCGTTTGACCATTGACGAAATCATCTCAGACAACCGTGATCCGTTAATGGCCCCCTTTGGTTTAGATCGTTTCTGATGCTGACCCTCACATTTGAAAGTGATCGCCTTGCGTTTCGCCCAATTGCTGAAATTTGCGTTTGAAGACTCCAAGCTTGCCCGCATCGTAGCCGTCACGGATGCGAACAACCAAGCCTTGATGCAGGTCTTAATCAAACCTAACGCGCAGGTTCAACAATCACGGCGACTTCGTTGCGGCGGAAGAAGGGTAGCGTCCAGGGCGGGTCATAAAACATTGCGATGGGTTCGGCGACGGGCTTCCAATCACTATTTTCCAGCGCCACCATCAACGCTTCACGTTCCTCGGCAACGGTTGCATCAGAACCAAACCCTGTGAACTGGCGCACCGCCATTGTCGTTTTACCAATCGGGATGATCTTGACGTTCGGCGCGGTCGGCACGGGGGCTGTTTCTGCGGTGAATTGCGCGGGTAAGAAAAACCGCATCCGCATGACGGTGGCGTCCGACGTATCGGTTTCAACGGGCGCTGTCATGGCGATATCCACGCCGTCTTGTGGCGTTGATTCAACCGGCACAGTCATGGCGATATCCGCCCCACCTTCATTCGCGCCGGTGATATAGCGGAACAACGTCCGAAAGGCACCGTCTTCATCTTCATCGCCGACGGCAACGGTGGCTTCGGCAGCAACGCGCGGGGCATAGGTGCGCACCTCAAATGCGTCTCCGGCGGTCGCAATCACCTGATAACCCGATTGCTCATAGCCATCACGGACCCCAACAACCGAGCACCCGGCAATCATGATGGTTGCGAAAAGGAATAGTGCTGTTTTCTTCATGCCATTTGTACGGTGAAGGCACCGATACGGATCAATCAACCAAATCTGGGGCTGATTTATGCACAACAACAGGGACCGGCGTTGACGACCGAATGTGCAAATCTCGCTGCGGGAACGGGAATGAAACACCGTGTTCATGAAACAGGTGCCAAACATTCAACAGAACTTCGCTGCGAACGTTCACCACGCCATCTTGGGGGTCGGAAATCCAAACCCGAAGTTCAAGATTGACCGCATTGTCGCCAAATCCGATCAGTCGGCAGACGGCTTTTGGATCGCTACGGACCCGTTCCACCGACTCGGTCGCCTGCACAGTCAGTTTCATAGCCAGTTCAACGTCCGAGCCATAACTCACGCCGATGGGCATTTTTAGGCGAATGAGCGTGTCGGAATGAGACCAGTTTTCCACCCGTTGCGAGATCAGTTCTTCATTCGGGATCAAGTGTTCGGTGCCGTCGCGGGTGATGACCGAGACATACCGGGCGTTCAGTGAATTGATCCACCCAAAGGTGCTACCGATACCGATCACATCACCAGGCTTCACCGATTTATCCATCAGCAAGATAATACCGCTGATCAAGTTGGAGGCCACGGTTTGCAAGCCGAACCCGATGCCCAACCCAAGCGCACCCGAGAACACGGCCAGGGCTGTTAAATCGATGCCAATGCTGGTCATGGTCGCGAAAATAGCAATGGCGATCAGACCAAAACGAACCGTCTTACCCAGCAGCACCCGGGCCGATGGGGATAGCGACGAAACGCCTGCGAGTCGGGCTTCGGTGAAGCGCGCAATCAGGCCCGCCAGCCACAGCATCACCGCGAAAACAAAACCGGCTTGTAAGATGCCCAGCACAGAAAGCCGCACGGACCCAAAGCTGATCGCCATGCGATCCAATGTGGCCATGGTGGGGTCGAGCAGCCCCAGCAGATTGAGGGCAGCAATACCCCAGGCAATAACGGCCAGCAGTTTCGCCCAGCCCGGGTCGCGCACAGCCCCCGATAACAGCCGTATCACCACCCAAGCGGTTAAAAGGCTAACAACACTTTCGACCAGATGATGCGGCCATTCCGCCTGTTGTGCGGCAAAAACTGAGAACCACTGTACCGTCAGCCAAACCAAAGGCAGGGCTAGAGGCAGCAGGGCATGGACGATCGGGTCTGATACGCGGTGGAACTTGGTCCTGCCGATCTGGCGTTCCATGACTCGCTTTAGCGGTTTTGCACACAGCGCTGAGACCAGCCACGCAACGATAATAATAATCGCCTGTGTCGCTGTCTGTGTCGTCAGCGCATGAACGGAAAGCCAAGTCCAGGCCGCAGTCAGGAGGCGTTGAATTTCCGCTGGGTCAAGGTATTGCTCCATGATCACAGCTTACGCCGTGGCGCTGGTTAACGCCACGGGCGTTTCCGTTAGTCGCAACCGGCAACACAGGTTGCTTCAGCATCAAAGGTCATGGTCCGGCCACTCAGCGGCACATGCACGGGCATTTGGGCATACTCCATGAATTTTGCTGTGCGCGTGTTGGGCAACACCTTGCCCTTTCTCGTCGCTTGCTCATTCGCGTGGCTGGCAATGACGGCGTTTGGCTTGATCAGAGCGTTCACCACATAAGCGGCTTCAATCGGGCCGGTCGTGAAGACGTCACCGATGTTCAGCACCACCAGCTTTGCCCCGTAATGCTGACGCACGACCTTTTCTTGTTCGGCGGTAATGCCGGTGTCACCCGACAGGTAAACCACAAGCCCGTTAGAGAAAGTCACAACGTAGCCGGTCGGTGGGCCAACATAGGCCGTCAGGCCAGACTCGTGCATGTGCTTCGATGCCTCGGTGCCGATAAAATCCGGGCTTAGGCCATTGCTGTGTGCGGCGGGAACCGTTGTTAGCTTCACGCCCCCAACCATGCGTGAGGCACCAAAACGCACCAGCACAGATTTTGCCGGATCACCGCCCGCCCGTTTCATATTGGCCCCTAAGAACCGTGGCATTTCGCTGCCAGTTACCATTTGCGCGCCGGTTGCGACCGCAATGTTGACGGAGTTCGAATTGGGCGTCGCTGAAACAGCAAATTCAGGCTTGGCACAGCTACCGGCGCCAACGGCTTCGATGTGCCTGTCACCTAAATGATCGCCATGAACGTGACTGACCAAGATGGCATCAATTTTACCAAGGCGCGGGTCCGTGGGTCCGGCAACCGTGCGGCCCGCGTCATACAAAAGGCGGGTGCCATCTGGGTCTTCCAGAATCAACGCGCGGTCCAAGCGGCAAAATTCGCCGTCGTGACTGCCAAGGGGCGTGATCTTTACGGTGTCTGCCTGTGCAGTAAAGCTGCCCAGTGTGACCATGCCGATGGCCGCAGCGCCCATCAATAACCCTGTAGCTTTCATCATTTCGTCCCCGTTGTGGATGTCATTGTCGAACCTGATGTCCCTAATTTAGGGACACTTCGCGTTTTTCAAAGAGGTATTTTTGCAAGATTGGCCCATGCGAGACCTGTTTATTGGCTCTTAGGGGGCTATTTCAAACGCGGTAGCGTCATGGTTTCACAATGGAGGACACCCGATGCAAGCCCAGCCAACCACCCAGGTTGATAATGACCGCACCCGTGTGACGGAATGGCGGTTCGCCCCCGGCGCGGAAACCGGCGAACACGTCCACGAAATGGATTATGTTGTTGTGCCCTCTATGGATGGTACGCTGAAGATTGTGCAGCCAGACGGAACAGAGTCGTTTTCTGATCTAAAGGCGGGCGTTTCATACTTTCGCAATAAAGGCGTTCATCACAACGTGATTAATGCCAACGACTTTGAGTTCGCGTTTGTCGAGGTTGAATTCAAATAGACAATGATTTGTGATCAAAGCCGCCTTTAGCCGTCCCGTATTCATGGCGCTGTATCAAGGCCGCGACGTGAAGAATCTGATGGTCGTCTTCCGCAAGGGGAATGATCAGCCGCTCATAACTGAATAGCCTCTTGGTCCTTGGCGTATCCAGCACCACGTCAGCTATTGTCCATTGCGGCAGACGGTCTCGCGTCGCTTGGTGATAGACGTCAATCAGCTTAAACTTCCAGGCGCCGGTATCGACGTCATCCATGACTTGGCCCGTCGTTTCATGGTCAAACATCTCAACAACTTTGGTCCCTGAGAAGCGAACACGAAACTGATCTGGATTGCGTAAAACGTCTAAAACAACGATGTAGGGAGCCGATTGATATTGGGCCATCAAATCGAAGCTATCGTAACGTGGAAGCCCCCCAGCGCGTGGCAACGCTGCGACATAATCGAAGAATGTGGCCACAGAGGCTGATTGAAACATCAGGTTATCCGATTAGGTATACTCGCTGGGCACAATCGAAAATCAAGGCAAGGAAACATGGTTTTGATTGGTAAATTACGCCTTTGTCGATCTCATCCTCACCTTACAGGCTGTGGTGCTCCGTGACCATGTGTTTCCAAAGGCTGTTGCCAACCAGGATTCGTAAAGGCAATCAAGGCTTCATGCCTTTCTCCGACAATTCAGCGCTGGCCTCATCTGACTTTTTTAGGTGCCCCAATCCCATGCCGCGCAGCACATGATCGGCTTTGGTATATTGAATGTTGGTATAGGTCGTAATCTCCACACGGTTGCCCCAGGGGTCGAGAAAATCCAATAACCGTCCATCGGAAACAAAGGTCACACCCATCTCCAATAGGATTTGTCGGGCGAGGGCTTTGTCGTCCACGGCGATGCCAAAGTGCCGCTCCTGATCGGGCGCTTGGGTGCGCCCTCGGGAAAAATTAATAAACTGATCACCAAAGTAAATAAATGCGGCGCGGTCGTTCTGGCTTTCGATCTCAAAATCCAGAAAGGCACCATAAAACGCTAGGGCGTCGGCGATGTTGTCGACTTCAAGGGCGACATGGTTGATGCCCACGGCTTTGGCTTTTCGGGTACCGTTCGAAGGGATGGGGTCTGCCATGTTAGGTCTCCTGTAAATTCGATGCGCTCCCCAACCCGAGTATGATCATAGAGGCTACATCGTAAAGGCTGCGTAATAGACCCCAAGCCTGACCCCAGTTTAATTCCAATTCTTCAGCATCCCACGGCACTGGTCTTGGTGCGAGACTCTTGACTAGGAACAAAAATCTATGATAAGATTATTGACGTTTTGATGCGTGTGTGCGAGATGATGACATTTGCTGACAAAACGCCCGGCGAGATGTCATCATTCGTTTAATATCAGATACTTAGATAAAATCAGGTCGATATTTTTGGTAAAAATCAGGGATTTTGTGTCAACGCACAGTCAACACGTGTCAGCTTTTTAGACCGATTGGATGGCCTTGATCGCGGCGACCAATTTACGGTCGCGTTCTGCCGCTAGGGCCTCAGGGGTGCGGCCGGCTTCTTCTTCGGCGATGCCGGCTTTCAGCATCGCGATCACCTCGGGTGTGAGGGTTGGCGTCCCCATACTGTCCCACCACGTATGGAACGAGGGGGCAAAGCGATCACAGAACCGCTCAATGCCCGTGGGGCCATCTTCGGCTTCGCCGCCCGGTGCGCCGAGATGAAACAGCATGTGTGGGCCCATGATCGACCAGCGCAAACCGGGGCCATAAGCGCAGGCTTTGTCGACGTCTTCAACCGAGCACACGCCCTCGGCGACCATGTGAATGGCTTCGCGCCACAGCGCCGCTTGTAGGCGGTTGGCGACGTGCGCCGGCACTTCTTTTTTCACTCGGATAGTCTGTTTGCCGATGTGGTCAAAGAACGCCTGCGCCCAATTGGTTGCCGCCGGATCGGTCTGTTTGCCGCCCATGATTTCAACCAGCGGAATGATGTGCGGCGGGTTGAACGGATGCGCCAGCACAACGCGCTCCGGGTGGCTGTCACCCTTTTGGATTTCGCTGATGGAAAGGCCGGACGCACTGGAGGCGACGACAGTATCAGGTCGCGCTGCTGCGCCGATGGCCGCATAGGTTTCGTGCTTGATGGCCATGCGTTCCGGCACGCTTTCTTGAATGAAGTCGGCGTCTTTGACGGCGTCGGCAATCGAGTCGACAACCGAGAATCGCGTTGGGTTTGCGTTGTCAGGTAGGCCCAATTCAGTGAGCGCCGCCCAAGCGGTCTCAACGTAAGTACGCAGGAACATTTCAGCGGTCGGAGACGGGTCATACACCGTGCAATGATAACCCCGGCTGAGGAAGTACGCGGTCCAACTGGCACCGATGGTTCCAGCGCCAACAATGCCGATGGTACGAACGTTTTCGGGGTTGGGGCGGGGCATCAGTGTGGTTCCTAGAAAATGCTGGGATCAATCGGCGACGCGGCGGTCATCGCGCCATCCACCGTGAACATCTGCCCGCTGGCAAACGCGGCTTGGTCCGATAGCAACCACGCTACCATGTTGGCGATGTCTTGCGGCTGGCCCATCCGGCCAACCGGGTGGCGCGCCGTAGCGGCAGCTTCGGCGGCGTGCGGATTTTTCGCTTGGGCAAATCCGGCCAAGGCCATGTCGGTCATGATCCAGCCGGGACAAACCGCGTTGCAGCGGATACCTTGATGGCCGTGGTCAACGGCGATGGATCGGGTGAGGGATTGGACGAAACCCTTTGAGGCATTGTAGATCGCCATGCCCGGATCGGCGTGGATGGCGCTGATCGAGCCGATATTAACGATGGCCCCACCCGACGCATTCGCCATGATCGAAACCGCCGCACGGCAGCATAGAAATACGCCATGGACGTTGGCACCGATCAGTCTGGTCCAATCATCATCGGTGGTCTCGACAATCGTTTTTTCGATCTGCACCCCGGCATTGTTCACCAGGGCATCAACGCGGCCATGCGCCGCCTGGACAGCGCGAAATAGGTTTGTGACGGATAGAGGGTCGGCGACATCGGTCTCAATCCAGATCATGCCCTTACGCGCCGTAGGTTCAGATCGGCTGGCGGCGATTACGGTCATGCCCTCATCGATGAGCCGATCAACAATCGCCTCGCCGATACCCCGGCTGGCACCGGTGACGATGGCTATTTTGCCTTTTAGGCCATAATCAGTCATTTGCTTTAGAACCCCGCATTGTCGCCAAACAAGCGGTTCATGGTTGATCGCATAAAATTCAGATTTTCTAGATCAGCACTGATGCCACCGGTCACGGCGCAGGTGATGATGATAGATTTGGCCATGTGGAAATGTCCTCGCGTTACGGGCACATCTGTGGCGCTTGTGCGGTCAGGCCACCGTCGATAACGAACAATTGCCCGCTGGCAAAGGCGGCTTCGTCACTGGCCAACCAGAGGACCATGTTGGAGACATCTTCCGGTTGACCAATCCGTCCAACCGGGTGCAAGGCATCAAGCTTTGCTTTCAAAGATTTGACATCGCCCGCGTCACCAAAGAACTGCGCCAACATCGGTGTGTCGATGTAACCAGGGCAGACGGCATTGCAGCGGATGCCTTCTTTGGAATGGTCGACAGCAACAGCCTTCGTCAGGGCATGAACGCCACCTTTCGATGCGCAATAGGCGGCGAGGCGGGGGTCTGCTGCAAAGCCATCATAGGATCCGAAATTAACAATCGACCCGCCACCTGCCTTGCGGATCAAGGGTAGGGCATACTTGGTCATTAGGAAGATGCCCTTCAGGTTAATATTGATGCAGCGATCCCATTCTTCTTCCGATGTTTCTTCGACCGTCTTTTCGATCTCGATACCCGCCGCATTGATCAAGATATCGAGTTTGCCGAATGCCTCTTCAGCCTTAGCCATCGCAGTTTGAACAGAGGTAGAAGAGGTTACATCGAGGTGTTGAAACTGCACACCCACGGGCAGGGCTGTTTTTGGCTCGACGATGTCACAGGCGATAACGCGCGCGCCTTCGGCGGCAAACCGAGCGCTGATGACACGCCCCATACCGCCGGTCCCGCCCGTAATGACAGCAGTTTTCCCAGGAAGTCTGGACATTGTTTATCCCTTTTACGAAGACATATTAGCGCGGTAGGCGTCGATCAGTAATCCATGAAAATGATGCACAGCATGTTCGCTCATGCCGCCGCCTTCTGGATCAACCATAAAGCGCCCTCGCTCAAACGCCGGGCTCGACATGCCGCGTTGGACGCTTTCACACAATCCGATATCTTCAACCTGCAAGACTTCATCGATGTACGTGATGGCCTCCATCTGAGCATCGCTTGGCTTTGGTTCGGTGAAATAGAAATCATAGGTTTCGAACGTTGTTTCATGATCAATCGGCGTGACGTTCAAGATCATGAAACTTGGCGCACCGGGGTAGCGCAACAGGCAGGTGTTGGGCCACATCCACCAAACGGCATGATCGGTAACGTCGGCACCGTCAATGGCATAGGCCGTGTTATCGGTTTTGCCAGCAGGGGCGATATGGCTGGAATAAATGCCATGGGTTTTCACTTTGTAATTATCAATGTCGACAAGGCTGACGAAGTCTCGATGCGAGATGGGGCAATGATAACATTCCAAGAAATTATCGATCACCGTTTTCCAATTTGATTTGATCGTATAGGTCAACCGATAGGCATGGGTGAGTTGATCCAGGTCTGGTGCCCAATCATGAATTTCTTTTGCCAAGTCACCTGTTTCATCGGCCAAGGGCGCAGCATCTGCGCTTAGATTGACAAAGACGAAGGTGCAAAATTCTTCGATGGCAACGCCTTTAAGGCAGAACTGATCGACATCAAAATTCTCAATCAGGTCGGCCCGGCGTGCCGAGCGCAGTTTTCCATCGAGGCGATAGTTCCAAGCGTGGTATGGGCAGACGATGGACCGCGTATTGCCTTCACCACTCAGTAATTCATGGGCGCGGTGGAGGCAAACATTATAGAAAGCTTTGAGGTCGCCGTTTTCGTCGCGAATAGCAAACAGGCTTTGACCATTGATCTCAAATACCACGTAGTCACCGGGATTTCGGAGTTTTTCAATATGGCAGACGAACTGCCAAGACCTTGCGAATACGGCTTTACGTTCAAACGCCAAGACATCTGGGTTGGTGTAAGCTTGGCCTGAGAGGGACCAAGACCGCGTGGCAATCGGATCGAAGCCTTGCGTGATTTGATCAAAATCAATGGTCATTCCAGACATTTTCGAAGCCCCCTTCGCCCGTTAATAGTTAGATCAACACTATCGTTGAAACGTAGATATTATGATGTACGCAATTAGACAGAGAAATATCATTTTTCGCCACTCAGTTTATGTAGCCGAGGGCGTCAGATTGTTTTTCTGTGCATGGGCCACGCCCGGTATTCAAACGGGACCCGACCCTCAATCCTGTCACGACTGGGTGATAAACCAAAGATTTCGCGATAAGCGCGGCTAAAGTGAACTTGGCTGGAGAACCCAGAGGCGACGGCAATTTCTGAGATTAGCATGTCAGTTTGGGTAACGAGGCCCCGCGCTCGATCCAGTCTGATATCCCGATAATAGAGCTTCGGTGTTTTCTTGACGAAGGATTTGAACAGCCGGTCTAACTGTCGCTGGGATATCTCTACCTGAGAGCATATTTCCGGGATTGAAATTGGTTCCTCAAGATTTTGCTCCATGATGGCGATGGCATGTTTCACAATTGGCGGTGTAGTGCTGCCCAAAGGCTCTATTAGACTGGGGTTTTGCGGACTGCCAATAGGTCGCAAACTTTGGTGAAACATATAGCGTGCGGCAGCATTGGCCATGGCATCGCCATGGGTCGTCCGCAGAATATGAAGGGCAAAGTCAATGGATGCACTCCCGCCACAACAGGTTGCGATGTTGCCATCAAAAACAAATAAGTCTTCGGTACACTCAACGGTGGGATACAATTCTTTCATAGCGTCAATGTGTTCGTAGTGAACCGTAGCACGTTGGCCGTTCAACAATCCGGCCTTAGCAAGAATGAAAGCACCGGTATCAAGCGCACCAAGGGTGCTGCCTTTCCGAGACCATTGCCTCAGGGCCGTTAGCAACGTGGCGTCACCGTGCTTTTCTGGCGACCAACTGCTTGAGACAATCACGTAATCCCAAGGCACGTCCTGAACGTCTGACAGGGCTTTGCTATCAAGCGCCATACCGTTACTGGCGGGGCACAATCCACCGGTTGCTGATACGATGCTCCAGTCAAAATGCGAACGGCCGTCAATGTAATTAGCGACGCGGAAAGGGTCGATAAACCCCATCGTCGCCATCATGTTGAAATTGGGCGTGATGCAGACAAGAACTCTCATGCGTGAACATCAGTGCATGGCGCAATAGATGTCAATCGACCAGGTTATCACCGCGCATAGCCACTTCCGCCTGCTCATAATGAATGGGCAATGCCTTGCCATAGAGTTGTTGCATGCGCTTTGGCTTGCCGACCATGCCGGGCGCACGCGTATACGAGTATATGGCGATGCGTCGTTGGTGTTCCCCTTCGACAGTTGAGACCCGATGCATCGAATTGCGCCCCATAAAAATTTGAAGATCACCGGGACGCAAATCAAGACTACGGACTTCTGAATGATCGCCGTCGATGATTCTGCGGACGCCTGGGTAGTTTTCATTCTCTGGTTCGCGCAGGTTGGGTGCATATTCAAAATAACCGCCACTATCAGCGGGATCAATCATGATGGTAATCGAAAAATCATTGGTGTCGAAATGCCAAGGAAAACCATCGCCCGGGTCAACAACGTTGACGATCACATCGGCAAGTGGATCGGCATAAACAAAAAGCGGATGCACATTCAGGCAGTCGGCAAAAAACTGGGTCAGCGGATTCCAGGAAAAAAGCTGGCGCAGGGCATTGTTGTTATCAATGCAATCAGCAGGAACAAAGCCATTTGAGCGTTTTGAGAAGTGCCGCTTAGGGTGATCGTTGGGTAACATCGGATCATCATCTGTAAAATACGGGTTCACGACTTCAGATGATCGATGCGCGCTGGCGGCAACGGCTGCGGCGGCGCTTTCGAAGGCAGTCAGTCCTTCGTTGGACAAGAAACCCGGCAGATGACAACAGCCGTCTTCATTCAGTTGCTGTCGACATTTTTCAACAAGTACGGCGCGCTGATCTGTACGGTTGTTGATAGGATACAGAGTAAGATTGATGAGCGCGCACGGTGTATCAGGTGCCGGTGCCATGTGTCAGCCCCCAGAATGTTTCGCTGAGAAACCGTAACCTGATTTGTTTGCACAAAAATAGGAAATTCTGGCGTTTAGATAAATTAATCGGACCAAACGATTTATTTAGGCGCACTCGAAGGCATTTCCTGAATGGTTCCGCCACTAGCTATCCAGGCATCAAGACCGCCGCCTAAGTGACGAACCGAGTCAAACCCAGCGGCTTGAAGCTTGCGTAACGCCAAGGCAGACCGCTCGCCGAAGGCGCAGTATAGAACCATGCGGGGCGCATAAACCTGTGCCAGAGCTTCCAAAACGCCGCCGGCTTTTAGGGCTTCATCAAGCGAGCGATAGGGCGCGTGGACCGAACTTGGAATAATGCCGTCGCGTTGCCGTTCACTGGGCTCTCGCAAATCGACAAACAGGGAATCGCCTACTTCTAACAAGGCGATGGCCGTTTCAGCATTAATGGTTTGTTGCGCGAGATCACTAACGTCGAGCGAAGCCCCGATGGTTAGGTTTGCGGGCACAGCAACGTCCATCGCCTTGGGGTCAGGCAAGTTCAGGGCGTTCATAACGGCCGCGTAGTCAGCGCTTGAGTTTACCTGGAGGCGCGGGTTAAACGCGCGTTCTTCGCCGATGGTACTGACTGTGTCGCCTTTATAATCATGACCGGGGTAGACCCACGTATCGTTAGGCAGCGTTAGAAGTTTCTGTGTAATTGACTGGTAAGCGGCATAGGGATCACCCGCCTGAAAGTCCGTTCGGCCTGTGCCGCGGATGAGCAGAGTATCGCCGGTAAAAACCCGGTCTGCCATCGCGAAACAGTAGGAACAATTTGTATGGCCGGGTGTATGGATTGTACGCAACTCAAGGCCGTCAACGCCCAACACTTCACCGTCACAGAACCGCATGGAAACGCGGTCTACCTCAGCCTCGCGGCCGATGGCCGTAATGCAAGAGGTTGCGTCCCTCAGGAGACCCGCGCCGGTAATGTGATCCGCATGAACATGGGTGTCGGCAACCAACCGCAGCGCCAATCCTAACTCAGCAATGAGGCTGAGATAGCGATCGACTTTGCCGATGACTGGATCGATTAGCAGGCACTCGCGGCTGCTTTCATCACCCAACAAATAGCAATACGAGGACGATTCCGCATCAAAGAGTTGACGAAAGATCATGAACGCATTCCTTCACACATGTCGGTAGTGGCCGACGACTATGTATCAGATTAGCGCTCAGAAAATGCGTTGAACAGTGCTGTGTAAATTGGGCCTGTCATGTACTCTAAGAAGGTCTTGTCACCTTTTCCATCGGTAAACGTGGTTGGTGATATCGTTTCTAAGAACCCTGGAATGGTGCCATTGCGGCGGGCATCAAATCCACCAACAGCAACTTTGGTTTGTTGGCCGACACGGATATGGCCAGTGTCGCTTGGTGCAATCCGAGCTTCAACCACGACCTGTTCATCAACGGGCACAGGCTCAAGCGGCTGGAGCGCGGCATAAAAAAGGGGGCCGATAGTTTCACGATTGAATTGACGAAAGGTTCAATCGAATCTCAAGCAGATGACTACATCAAGTTTTCAGAAGATTCTTCTGGCACGATTACCATGGATGATGGCTCGACATTGCAGTTTGATGGTATCAATCGCATCGACTGGTAATCGATTCTTCTTAAACAATGTTAACCGAGAAAAAGCCCGCGCTGCCGGATGAAGCGCGGACTTTTCGTATTTTGCAGCGTATCACGAATTTGTTTTCCAACCATCGTTTTACCTTAACACGTAGCCTGAGCGGGTGTTTCGCGCCTCTGGACCACTGAATTTTGACCAGTCGGTTGTAGAATAACAGTTGATCGCGTGTGGGAATTTGTCTTTAGTTTCGGTTGAGGGATTAAAAGAGAGGGGAGCGTCGGAATAGACGCGCAACGAAATAAAGGGCGGAATCCGCCTTTTCACTTCGTTGTGGGTTAATCCGATTTATGACTATATGGATAAAATTTTAAAAATGGTGGCCCAGCGATTAGGTCTGGGTTTGATGACATTGTTTGTTGTGTCGCTCATCATTTTCCTAGGCGTTGAATTGTTGCCTGGGGATTTGGCGCAAGCGATCTTAGGACAAGCAGCGACACCGGAAACGGTGGCGGCATTCCGCAAAGAGTTAGGCCTCGATCAACCTGCCTATATTCGCTACCTCGATTGGGTCGGCGATATCTTGAAGGGTGACCTCGGGGTTTCGTTGGCTAATGGGCGGGAAATCTCTGAGCTGATCGAAGTTCGGCTTTATAACACGCTGTTCTTGGCTTCGGTTGCCGCCGTTATCTCAGTGCCATTGGCTCTGATGTTCGGCATTTTGGCAGCACTTTATCGGAACGGTTGGTATGATCGTGCGATCAATATTATCACGCTGACGTCGATTTCGTTCCCAGAATTCTTTGTCGCCTACATTCTGATTCTTTGGCTGGCTGTGAATTGGGGCATCTTCCCGAGTATTTCGAATGTCGACCCGAGCATGAGCTTGGTGGATCGACTGGAACGGGTGATGCTACCGGCATTGACACTGACGCTTGTTGTTGTCGCGCACATGATGCGGATGACACGTGCATCAATTATCAACCTTCTGGCCAGTCCATATATTGAGATGGCGAAGCTTAAAGGTCTTTCGCCGGGGCGGATCATTGTGGTTCATGCCTTGCCGAATGCCTTGGCGCCGATCATCAACGTGATTGTTCTCAACTTGGCTTACCTGATTGTTGGTGTCGTCGTCGTTGAGGTTGTCTTCGTTTACCCAGGCTTAGGCCAGTTGTTGGTTGACTCGGTTTCAAAGCGTGACATGCCGGTGGTGCAAGCCAGTTCTCTGGTGTTTGCCTGCACCTTCATCTTGTTGAACCTGACAGCAGACGTGCTCTCGATTTTGAGCAACCCCCGTTTGCTGCATCCGCGCTAAGGAGCCGACATCATGAGTGATTTTAGTAGAGTCATGGTGCGCGAGCTTAAGAACTCGCCGATGACAGCGAAGTTTGGGATGATCGTCATTTTGGTGTATGTCGTTGTTTCGTTTTTTGCACCTATCATTGCGCCGTTCAGTGAAACAGAAATTGTAGGCGCTGAATATGAGCCATGGGGCGGGGCCTTCCTTCTTGGTACCGATAACCTGGGGCGGGATATGTTGTCGCGTCTGATTTATGGTGCCCGAAACACGGTCGGCATTGCCTTTGTTACAACCATGCTGGCGTTTGCTATTGGTGTGGTGACGGGGCTGTTGGCGGCGGCCTTGGGTGGTTGGCTTGACCAATTACTTAGCCGTATCGTTGATGTCTTGATGGCCATTCCATCCTTGATCTTCAGCCTGTTGATCCTGACTGTCGTTGGAACATCGGTGATCAATTTGATTTTGGTTATTGCCATTCTCGACTCAACTCGGGTGTTCCGGTTGGCTCGTGCCGTTGCTGTCAACATTGTGGTGATGGACTTTGTTGAGGTCGCCCGGCTGCGCGGTGAAGGATTGTGGTGGATAATCACGAAAGAGGTTTTGCCGAATGCAATGCCTCCGCTGGTCGCCGAATTTGGTCTACGGTTCTGCTTTGTGTTCCTGTTCATCAGTGCCCTGAGTTTCTTAGGCCTCGGTTTGCAGCCACCAACAGCAGACTGGGGAAGCATGGTCCGTGACAATGCGACCTTGATTACATTCAGCGATATCACGCCATTGTTACCGGCGGGGGCCATTGCCCTGCTAACGGTCGCAGTGAATTTCGTGGTCGATTGGTTCCTCCAGAAGACGAGTGGATTGAAAGAATGAGCGACGAATCAAACGCAGGCGAGAAGGGCGATCTTCTCGTCGACATGAAGGGCCTTAAAATTGAGGGCCGTCGTGAAGATACCTGGAGCGAAATTGTCCACGGTGTGGACGTTTATCTCCGTCGTGGTGAAGTCTTGGGCCTGATTGGTGAATCAGGCGCAGGCAAATCGACCATTGGCTTGGCAGCCATGGGCTTTGCCCGTGATGGATGCCGCCTGTCAGCCGGGACGTTGATGTTCGACGGCATCGAAATGCGAAGCGCGTCAGCCGCGACAAAAAGGAAGCTGCTGGGTTCAAGGATTGCCTATGTCGCGCAAAGTGCGGCTGCGGCCTTTAATCCGGCTCATAAGCTGATTGATCAGTATACAGAAGCCCCTGTCCAGCATGGTGTGTTGTCCCGGTCGCAGGCTGAATCAGATGCCAAAGACCTATTTGGTCGGTTGCGTTTGCCGGACCCGGAAAACATTGGATATCGATATCCGCATCAGGTATCGGGTGGTCAGCTACAACGGGCTATGACGGCCATGGCGATGTCCTGTCGTCCAGATTTGATCGTCTTCGATGAGCCAACAACCGCACTGGACGTGACAACGCAGATCGAAGTGTTGGCCGCCATCCGCGATATTGTTGAACAGTTTAATACGGCTGCGATCTACATTACCCACGACTTGGCTGTTGTGGCTCAGATGGCTGACCGAATTATGGTGCTTCGATACGGTAACTTGGTTGAAGAAGGCGATACGCGTGAGATGCTTGCCGATCCACAGCAAGAATATACGCGCGATCTACTTTCTGTGCGGTCATTCCGTAAGGCAGTGCCTACAGATACGCCGCCGGAAGTGCCGCTTTTGGAAATTAAGAACGTGGACGCTTCCTATACGAGCGGTGCAAAGGTTCTCGACGGTGTAAACTTGATCATTCCGCACAAGCGGACTGTCGCTGTTGTGGGTGAATCGGGCAGTGGTAAGAGCACCACAGCACGGGTTATCACGGGTCTTCTACCGCCGAGCCGTGGCGAAGTTTTATACAATGGCACGCCCTTGCCGCCTGATTATCGCCAACGCAGCAAAGATTTGCTGCGGCGTTGGCAAATGATCTATCAGATGGCTGACACGGCTTTGAATCCGAAAGCCCGCATTCGCGAGGTTATTGGGCGGCCCCTGACCTTCTATTTAGGGATGAGGGGTAAACAGAAAGAAGACCGAATCAAAGATCTTTTAAACATGATTGAGCTCGACCCAGACGACTACATTGATCGTTTGCCAACAGAGCTTTCTGGCGGTCAAAAGCAACGCATCTGTATCGCGCGTGCGCTTGCCGCAGAACCTGATCTGATTATTTGCGACGAAGTCACGTCGGCTCTGGATCAATTGGTTGCGGAAGAAATCTTGAAGCTTCTTCAACGGCTGCAAGATGAGTTCAATTTGTCTTACATGTTTATCACCCATGATTTGGCGACCGTTCGCGCGATTGCCGATGAGGTTGTTGTGATGCTTCGAGGTAAGGTCGTTGAACAAGGTGAGAAGAACAGCATCTTTAAACCACCGCATCACGAGTATACGGATTTGCTGTTGTCATCGGTTCCAGAAATGGACCCGGACTGGCTGTCCAATCTGTTGGAATACCGGGCAACACACGGTGGTATGAAAACCTCGGATAACTAGGGTCCCGAATCTGAAGTTCGTATCATTTGGGACACCCGCTTTTCGAACTTCAGATTCGATCCGGACACTAGCAACATATTGATCTCGTGTGGTTTTGGATTTGAAGTTCCCTAAAGTGGTCGCCTCAAAAAATGCGGTGAACTTCAAATCCACCACACTAGTGGTTGCGACTTTATTGAACGAGGGCCGCCACCGTGCGGCCCTTGTTCGTTAGAGATACTGGTATTTGTTTGACGCGACACAATCAGGATCAAAGAATGATGCTTAAGATGCGAAACCCTTGCGATGGCGCGCCTGAGTGCCGTATCTATGATAAGACCACTTTTACGCGCGTCATAATGACGTGTGCAGAATGAAAAAGGGCCTGTTTGGTGCGTTTGCTGGTGATCGAAGATGATTCCCTTCTCTTGAAAGAGATTCGCAGCGGCCTAGAGAGACAGGCCTACGCTACGGATGGGTTTACCTCAATCGAAGAGGCTGAAACTGCCCTTACCCTTACGGACTATGATGCTGTTGTCTTGGATTTAGGTCTGCCTGATGGCGATGGGCTGACCTTCATATCTTCACTGTGGTCGAGCGGTAATCAAACGCCAATATTGATCATGACCGGGCGAGATTCGGTTTCTGATAAGGTTGTGGGGCTGGATAGCGGCGCGGATGATTACATCGCCAAACCATTCGCAATGGCGGAACTCTCGGCTAGAATACGGGCCTTGCTGCGGCGGCCGGGCAAAATACGAAATACGAAAATTGAGATTGGCAATGTATCCATTGATTCGGAAACCCGCGAAGTACGCATTGATGGAATTCTGACAGCCATACCGAGACGCGAAGCCGCTGCACTGGAGCATTTGATGCGGTCTTTCGGGAATGTTGTGCCGAAAGAGAAGCTGGAAGGACGCCTTTATGGTTTTGATGAAGAGGTCACGTCAAACTCGGTTGAGGTTTGTATTTCTCGGTTGCGCAAGCGCCTGAAGCAAGTTGGCGCCGTCCTCTCCATTCATACGCTTCGAGGAATCGGCTACGTGATGACTGAAGATACCGACGAGATCAACAGTGCAGAGAGCAATGCGCCTGGTGATTAACAAACACCAATGGAATGGCAGCAGGTTATGAATGAAGTTCCAAATCCTGTTGTCCACGTTTTACTGGTTGAAGATGATCCCGACCAAGCTGCCGTAATGGAAGCAACCATTCGCTCTATCCCCGGATTTCATCTGGACCACGCGGGCACCCTGGGCGAAGCGCTGTACGTCGCCGACCGTTTTGCCATAGACATTGTTTTGCTCGACCTTGATTTGCCAGACTCGCCTGTTGGCGAAACTGTCGAGCGATTTTGCAGTGCAAGGCCTGACGTCGCCGTTGTTGTGCTGACAGGGCAGGCTGGAAAAGGTCGACCGGAACATGCGTTACGGTTTGGCGCGCAGGATTATCTCAATAAGGGCCCCATTGCGCCGGATGTTCTGTCACGCGTCATTCGTTACTCAATTGAACGCAAGGCAGTAGAGCGGCAGCTGCGCGCAAGTGAGCGCAAGAATAGAGAATTCGCTGCCGACGTCGCTCATGAACTACGTACACCGCTGACGATCTTAAAGTATCAAGTTGATGACGTCGGTAAATCGGCTGAAGCCAAGGCAATGCACGAATCTATTGACCGTATGGCGCGGTTGGTCGAGCAAATCCTTGCGCATGCCGAGGCTGACCACCTGCCCGTATCAGACGTGCGAACCCTAAATTTGGCAAATATAGCGCGTGACGTAGCGACAGACTTGGTGCCACTCGCCCTGAAGATGGGCCGTCTTGTTGCATTTGACGGCCCAGACACGTCTGTTTGTGTGCCTGGAAACGAAGAGGGGGTTCGCCGTGCTATCCGCAATTTGATCGAAAATGCATTGAAGTATTCTGATGCGGGCACGACGGTCGAAGTAGGCGTGGGAAAGGCTGGGACGGTTGCCATCAAAGACTCTGGGGCAGGCATTCCGCCAGAGAAACGCGAATTGATATTCAAACGGTTCTTGCGTGCTGATCGCAGGCCTACGGGCACCGGTCTTGGCCTTAGCATTGTAAAGAAAATTATGGATGCCCATGGGGGCTCAATTGAAATTTCGGATGCCGATGGTGGAGGCGCCATATTCACCCTGCGCTTTCCTCTCGACACAGAGGCCACCGTCCGCTAACAGCCTCTGCCCTTCTTTAAATATGTAATTCGGGTTATGGCTATGACATTTTTTTTCTTCGGTACGTTGCGTGATGCAGTACTTTTGGAATGTGTCATTGGACGGTCGACAGACCATCTAATGATGCAAGACGGATGGATTGATGGCTTTGCGGCTCGACGCGCAAATAACGAGACTTTCCCGGTGTTGATTGAACAACCGGACGCGCGATTACCGGGGGTGATTGTGACTGGATTGTCAGAAGAAGACATGAGCCGCATTCGATTTTTTGAAGATACGTTTTATGAGGCCAGTCCGGTCACGGTTCAGACCAAAAAAGGCCCCAGGCCTTCAATGATGTTCTTGATGACAGATCTAACCCAAGCAACCAACGATATTTGGACCTTTGAAACGTGGGCAGAGAGAGATCGCGCTGTTTTGCGCCATATGGCGATTGAATTCGTCGGCCTGCATGGCCTTAAGACTTACGATGAAGCAGATGAACATTGGGAAGCCATGCGAGAGCGTGCCGAGCGTGCGGTCGACGCTGATATCAGCACGACTTAATTTTTCTCAATCAGATCGATTCGCATCTCTATAGGCTTTCGGCACCATCAAAGCATAAGGTGTCTCATCAATTGTTACCTCTAATGGTAACGTGCTCACCTAATTACCATCCGCTTGCACGGGATCTTTTTCAGGGTGGAGTGCCGCGTTTATTCAGAAGTTTTCTGTCACCCATTATCCAGCGTTGCGGCCCCGTGGCAACCTAAAGCCGTCGCAACAACGTGAGGCCATCGCTGATTGGCAATAGGCTGAGATCGAACCGGGCATCCGTTTTTAGGGCTCGGTTTAGCGCGCGAATAGCAACCGTATCTGGTGTGTTTTTTGTGTTGTCAATGACCGAGCCACTCCACAAAACATTATCGACAGCAATGAGGCCCCCTGGGCGAACCAACGTGTGGCACCGGTCAACATACGCCGCATAGTTTGTCTTGTCCGCATCGATGAACGCGAAATCGAATTGGCCTGTTTGGTTTTCAACGGCAATCATGTGATCCAACGTTTCAAGCGCTGGCCCCAGCCGCAGATCAATACGCGCAGTCACACCGGCCTCTTGCCAAAACGGCTTTCCAACGCGGGTAAATTCATCGGAAATATCACACGCAACCAAGCGTCCATCGCCTGGCAAAGCTAAAGCAACAGCAAGGGCGCTGTAGCCGGTAAAGGTGCCAATTTCTAAGCAGGTGCGCGCGCCCATTAGCTTTATGAGCAGCGCCATGAATTGGCCTTGCTCGGGTGAAATCTGCATTACGCTATCAGGCATCGATTCAGTCGCATCGCGAAGACGTTTCATCACGTCGGGCTCACGCAAAGAGACATCTAAAAGATAGTCATACAGTGGTTCGGTCATTTCAATTGTGCGGTTTGACATGAAACTCATTCTTTCGACGCTATGACTATTGGATTACAGTAGTGGCTGGATACGCTGCTTAATTTCCTGGTATCCGACATACTGAACTGTGGCATCTTTTTCATGAACGAATTGGTAGCTGATGGTGCCTTTTCGATCATAAATTAGGAGTGTTGGAATCCGCGTGATTCCGCCAAACACGGTCGTGGCGTCTTGGTTGCCATCAATAATAGGGAACGTTGGCTGGGTGACGCCATAAAACCGACGCCTAGACCCATTCGTTGACAAACCGTCCATAGCTTCAAAAGCATTAATCGCGATAATGGCCAAATTGGTTTCGCGAAATTCACGGTGTATGCGATTAAGGGCTTCGAATTCGGGTCGGCAGGGCGGGCACCAGGTCGCGAAAAACGTGATAATCGTTGGACGGCCAGCCAAAGGCTCAAGCGGTGTTTTTGTAAGAAGCGGCAACCCTGCCAGATATTCTGTTGTGCTGGCGTCCAAATTTGGCACTGAGTCAGCGCGGGCATTTTGGTTCAGCCCGCTAAAGGCCGACAGTGACGATGTCGCCAGTAGGCCCGTCAAAACCAATCGCCGCGATAGTGCATACATCATCATCAGCTTTCCTTCTCATCATCCGTTTCAAGTAGATGGGAGGCCATCGGGGTGCGATCAATGTCTTCAATTAAGGCACCAACCTTGATCAACCACGTTAGGGTGCGATGAAATCGTCCCAAATCGGTTGGCTCCAAGAGGCGAATCATGTTCTTAACGGTTTGAGGTGTTTTAAGGACCTCTAACAGGCAAGAAACTTCAGTATCGGCCATAAGGAAGTTTGGTAGAGGCCGGGCAATTGCTGCGGATAAAGATTGTGTGGTTAAGGCGCGGATCAAATCCAAACTCCCCTGTGTTAGTCGTGTTTCTTCAGAAATTTGATGCGTTGGATATCCAGCGAACAGCGTAAATGGGTTGGGCCGTGGGAGCGAGGGGTGCGTCATGGAGTGCCCGACTGCGGAGAGCCTTTCTTCACGGAGAGCGGCCCAAAGGTCTTCATAGGCTTTGATGATAAGGGGCCAATCGAAGGATTGTCTTGCAGCGGTACGCCCGGCTTCGCCCATTGTTTTACGAAGGGCAGGATCATTTGCCAACCTAACAAAGGCCTCGGTGGCTGTCGCAATATCAACGGCAACAGACTGAGCCGCTGCCGCAGCAAAGGCATCGTAATTGATCGTGCCAGATTGGAACCATTGAGAAATTTCCACACCGGCCAGTGGGTCCGGCATCCACGTCGGTACGAGAAAACCATCAATACCGTCGCGTACTGTCGCCCTGTAGCCATCCCAATCGCTGGCGACAATGGGCAAGCCGGCAGCCATTGCCTCCAAGGGGGTCAGGCCAAAGGTTTCTTGGATATTGTCGGGGAAAGACGCAAAGATATCAGCGGCAAACCGAATGTATTGGCGGATGTTGGAATCGCGGCCATCAATAAATGTTGTTTTGACGGATGGGGCCCACGCCAATGCGGCTTCACGGAATCCGTCTTCGGTTTGCTTCAACGGAAACCATCCTGCCAGGACAAGATGAAGCTTTTTGCTCATCCTTTGGGCAGTTGCTTCTAGCGCTACAAAAAGCGGTAGGGGGTTTGCTTTGTCGGAATGACTTAAGCGACCCAGATATAAGACAACGACATCATCGTCTGACGCACTTAGCTGCGCGCGAATATCTTTCCGTGCCGCCGTTGTGGCGGCAGTGTCGGCAAAACTATTACAATCCACGCCTAACGGAATAACAGGCAAAGCAGGTGAGGGTGTCCGTTTAGGCGTTCCGCCAGACCCAAACTTGTCAAAATAGTAGTTTTGCCAGTCATCCATATGCGTTTGAACCATGGTTTTCACAGCGTCCGACGTACAGACAAGGGCATCCCAGGGCTCTAGTGGGCCAGCGGCCAGCGCCGCAATGGCATCTAACGCGAAATGGTCTGCTGTCGTATGGGTGATGCCACACAAACTGAAAGCATTGGTGTTTGTGTGTCCTCGTGTCCAGGCAAGGGGTGCTAAATCTGGGCCGGGGCGGAACAGCGTTTCAACCGTGTTGGCCATAGTTAAATCGTGCGGACGAATCCAGGTGCTAGACATCGTTTGATGGGACCACTCTGCAATTCGATCTGCAAACGCCTGCGCACTGTCGGGTAAGGGGGTGACGGCGGACAGTGTTCGCTGTGAACCATGTTGCACGATCGCTTTCAGAAATGCTTCAGATGCAGCTTGGCGGCCAACCAGCATTTGTCCTGTTGTGTCAAAATTTGATGGCTCGAATACAAAGGCTAGGCCGACGCTGTCGGTTTCGCTATTACTGCGCGATAATTTTGAATTTAAGGTCATTGTAGCAGATGCGCTGTTTTATGTGTATCCGGCGTACCAATCGTCTCGGGTGGTGGGGAACCACCGGCTTGATGATGGACCATACGCCACTGGGCGTCTTCTTGGACAAAGATATTGGTCGCTATCAGTGAGGACTGCCCAATGATTTCGTGGCAAATCACATAAGCCGTGGTGTCGAGCACACGGGCTTTGGGCTCCACGAAACGGAGGGTTGATGTATCGCCACTTGATAAGATCGACGCCCAACTGTCCATAACGTCTGCTCGTTCCAGCAACGGCTCCCAACCCGGGTGAAGGCAGCTTATGGGATGCTTACTTGCCCAAACGCGCTCCATTGATAAAAGATCGCCAGACGAGAAAGCGGCATAAAAGGCCTCGTTTGCAAACAGAACGGCAGTCTGCGACTTCATCATTGCCTCACTTTCGAATTCAAGCTGTGTCCACCATATGAGCCATGGCAGTCCAAAACCATCGTGAAATCTGCCTAAGCATTCGGGCTCAGTGTGAGGACAAACACGCACATGTTAATAAGCGCAAAGGCCTGAGCTTGATTGCAAAAAATGGCAGTATTCCGTGGCATTTTGGCATCTGGGGCTCTAAGTGATCCTCACGAAATGCCATGAATCCGCTCGCAATGATCGGATGAGGCAAAATAAATACCTGCTGGAGTGCCGACCATGGCCGAAGATGACATCAATCCAAACGCTGACGATACCGAAGAAGGTGAAGAGCAGACGGATGCTGAGGAGCAACAGACTCTTGATGATCTAACCGTTCTTGATACGGAAGGCGATGGGCTGGACGAGGTCGATCAACAAACGCGCGGTCGCGACGATGGAGACAGTGACACCGACGATGCCTTGGGTCGCGGTAATCAGGTTATTCACACTGGATCGCAGCAAACGGATGAGGCCATCGTTCGCGGCATACCAGACCCTGCTCCTGTGGCCGTCCCAGGAACGGAGATTGGTGAAGGCCAGGGCCTTGCGCCGCAGTCTGAAACAGAAACAGATAACGACACAGAGTCGGGTGCTGATGCCCAGCGGGAAATCCGCTCTGACCTTAATGACGGTGCTTTGAACAATCCAGCGGGTGGCCCAACGGAACAGCCAACCGAAGAGCCTGTTGCCGAAAATGAGCCAGAACCCGACGAAGATGGTCAAGACGGTGGAGATGCTGTTGTTGGTGACGAGGCAGTCGCTGCTCAGGCGGCGGCTCCTGTTGCGTCGGTCGCACCTGCCGTTACCCAAGCTCCAGAACCAGAAGTGACAACGCCTCCTGTAACAGATGCGCCCGTTACAGATGCACCGATTACGGACGCTCCAATTACAGATGCGCCAGTTACGGACGCTCCAACCACGGAAGCAGCAACCACAGAGGCTGCAACCACGGAAGCTGCAACCACCGAAGCGGCAACCACCGAAGCCGCAACCACCGAAGCAGCAACCACCGAAGCGGCAACCACCGAAGCGGCAACCACCGAAGCGGCAACCACCGAAGCGGCAACCACCGAAGCCGCAACCACCGAAGCCGCAACCACCGAAGCCGCAACCACCGAAGCCGCAACCACGGAAGCGGCAACCACTGAGGCCGCAACGACAGAGGCCGCAACCACGGAAGCAGCAACCACGGAAGCGGCAACCACAGAGGCAGCAACGACAGAGGCCGCAACCACAGAGGCTGCAACCACAGAAGCAGCAACCACAGAGGCTGCAACCACAGAAGCAGCAACCACCGAAGCGGCAACCACAGAGGCTGCAACCACCGAAGCGGCAACCACAGAGGCTGCAACCACAGAGGCTGCAACCACCGAAGCGGCAACCACCGAAGCGGCAACCACGGAAGCGGCTACGACAGAAGCAGCAACCACGGAAGCGGCTACGACAGAAGCAGCAACCACGGAAGCGGCTACGACAGAAGCGGCTACGACAGAAGCGCCAGCAGAGGCCGAGTCGCCCGATCTCGATACCGCCCAACAAACCGGCGCTGAAGATCATTCAATCCCATTAAATATTGACGCGTCATTGAATGACACGGATGGCAACGAAACACTGGGCCTAACCATCAGTGATGTTCCCGACGGAGCAGTTATCACAGTCACCGTCGATGGCGTGCAGTATGAAATAACCAACAATGGCGATGGCGAGTGGGTTTTGGATGCCGACGCATTGGCATCGATTGATGGAGACCCGTCCGTCGGAGATGTCATTGACTCGCTGGCAATTCTCCCGCCGCAAGATTTCTACGGTGACTTGAACCTCTCGGTTGCAGCAACGGCAACCGAAGCCAATGGTGATTCCGAAACCACGGAAACCCAAACCTTTGGTGTGACCGTTACGCCGGTTGCCGATAATCCAATTATCGATGTGGCCGACGTAGATGGTCGAGGCAGTTCGATGGTCGAGTTGAATCTCGATGTTGCAATGCCGTCTGATCTGAATGTTGAGCAGGTCGCCGATATCATCATCGGCGGCATCCCGCCCGAAGCGCGCCTTCAGGTTTATGATGACACATTAGGTCTTGTTGATGTTGGCACGAATAATGAGGACGGCACTTGGACCCTAAAGGTAAGTGAGATTGAAGGACTCTTGTTTGTGCCAGCCGAAGGTTCCTTCGGCGACGTTGATCTCACCATTTTAGCGACATCAACAGACGGTGGAACCTCCGTTAGCAGTATCACAATCAATTTGGAAGACCTGCCAGATGCGCAGGATGACGTTGTTAATTCGTTTACGTTCTCGGCAAACGATCTGTTGGCAAATGATAGTGATTTGGATGGCGATGCTCTTAGTATCACGGGCTTCGATAATGTTGTTGGTGGCGTTATTTCTGAGAACGGCGATGGCACCTATACCTTCACGCCAAACGCAGGATTCGAAGGTAGTGCAACCTTTGATTACACCATTTCTGATGGCGATGACGAGGCAACCGCTGAAGTCACACTGACCGTTGAAAATGGCCAACCGATTGCGGTTGATGATATCGCGACCGTTTCAGAAGACTCCGTCACGGTTATCGATGTCTTAGGTAATGACACAGATTCGGATGGTGGTAGTCTTACGGTTACCGAAGCAAACCTTTTGGGCGATGCGGAGGGCACTATCACGATCAACGATGATGGAACCCTCTCATTTGATCCAGGTGATGCCTATAATGATCTTGCCGTTGGCGAATCTGCCTCTGTTGAAGTTGAATATGCTATATCCGATGGTGCCGGTGGAAGCGCGACAGCAACGGCGACGTTGACTGTCGAAGGCGCGAATGATGGCCCCGTTGCGACGGTAGATTCTGCAACGACAGACGAAGAATCTGGCGTCACAATGAACGTGTTGGCCAATGACACAGACGTTGACGGTGACTCTCTTAGCGTTACCGAAGCCTCTGTTCTTGGCGATTCAGGCGGCTCAGTGGTCATCAATGATGATGGCTCTTTGTCTTTCAATCCAGGTGACGATTTCCAGGCTCTGGCGAACGGTGAGACTGAGACGGTTGAGGTTGAATATACAATCTCAGACGGCCAAGGGGGCACTTCTACATCTACGGCAACCGTTACAGTCACTGGTACCAACGACGGTCCCGTTGCAACGGATGATACGGCGACGGCGACGGAAGACGGCGGTGCCATCAGCATTGACGTGCTTGGTAACGATACGGACCTGGACGGCGATAGCCTGAGTGTGACGGATGCCAGTATTTTAAGGGGTG
>Ga0222663_1000137_pt1 | contig 50182 bp, 47 predicted proteins | sample AntAcemetagen602_FD_179852 | JGI IMG/M metagenome (GOLD analysis project Ga0222663, IMG submission 179852) | Saline water microbial communities from Ace Lake, Antarctica - #602 | ecosystem: Environmental > Aquatic > Non-marine Saline and Alkaline > Saline | place: Antarctica: Ace Lake... | reverse complement strand
AGACGCCGCCGCCTACCTCTGCTGCAGACATGGCATTGAGAGCATCGGTCAATTGGATTTCACCGCCCGAACCAGGCTCGGTGGCTTCCAGAATGGGGAACACTTCGGGTTGCAAGATGTAGCGACCAATCACAGCCAAGTTCGAGGGGGCATTCTCGGGTGCGGGTTTTTCCACCAAGCCGGTGACCTTCACCACGTCATCCAGTTCGGTGGCCTCGACGGTGGCGATGCCATACAGGTGGGTCTGCGAGGGCTCCACTTCCATGAGCGCCACAACACTGGCCTGGCGAAGGTCATGAACCTGGATCATGCGAGAGAGCAACACATCGCGCTCATCAATCAGGTCATCACCGAGCAATACCGCGAACGCCTCGTCGCCAACATGCATCTGGGCGCGGAGAACGGCATGCCCCAAACCCAGGGGGTCCCGTTGGCGCACGTAGTGCATGTTGGCGAGGTTCGTGGAACGCACCACCGCTTGCAATCTGGCTTGGTCTCCCTTGCGCTCGAGTAGCGCTTCAAGCTCGGGAACGTGGTCAAAATGGTTTTCCAACGCGTTCTTGTTGCGCCCGGTAATCATCAAGACGTCGTGAAGCCCAGCATTCACGGCTTCCTCCACCACGTATTGGATGGCTGGTTTATCCACCACCGGAAGCATTTCTTTGGGCATGGCCTTGGTGGCAGGCAAAAACCTGGTCCCCAACCCTGCGGCGGGAATCACTGCTTTGGAAATAGGCACCTGCCTATCGTACAAGGCGCCCTACACTTGGGGCATGACAGAGGGCGCACACCCCAGCAAACGCGCGCTGCGCGCCGAACTGCGCGAGCGCCGAAGAATCATGACCAGCGTGGAACGGGACACCGCCGCCGAGGGACTTTTTCACCAACTCGTTGCGCTCACCGAGCGCTATGACGCCACCCGTATCGCCTGCTACCTCTCCACCGGGGATGAACCCACCACCAGAAATTTCCTGGAGTGGGCCCATCAACACGCCATCACGGCGATATTGCCGGTGTCGAGAGAAGACGGTCTAATGGATTGGATTCCCTTTACCCCAGGCTCTGAGTCGCTGGACTCAGCAGGGATGCCAACACCGGTGGGGGAAACCCTCGGTCCGATCGCACTGGCAGAAGTGGATGTCATCTTTGTTCCTGCCGCCGGGGTGTCCTCAAGCGGGATGCGTCTGGGCTGGGGGCGCGGGTATTACGACCGGGCATTGGGTTCACTCAATAACGCGGCCCCCGTGTATGCCGTGGTCTACGACCACGAAGTGTTGGAAGAAGTCCCCAGTGAGCCCCACGACCAACGGGTGGATGCTGTGGTGACCCCCACGCGTAGTATGACCTGTGACGGCTCCGCACTCTAAAAGGATTTCATGCCCACCTACTCGTACCGCTGCACTTCCTGCGACAACGCTTTTGATATTCAACAAGCCTTCACGGATGACTCATTGACGACCTGCACGGAATGCGGCAAAGCACTGCGCAAAGTTTTTAGCGCGATCGGGGTCACGTTCCAGGGCTCAGGTTTTTACCAAACGGACTCTCGCGCAGAAGCAAAGAAAAGCTCTACCCCCGCTAAGGAATCAAAAAGTGCGACGCCCGCAAAGAAAGAAACTCCCGCCGCTGCGTCGACCACCAGCAGCACGACCTAGTAGTGGGGCGGTTTTTCCGCTTTCAGCCGTTCGTCATTAGACGCGTTTTCTTCCCGATCGGGCGGGGGCTCTGCTGATTGGCCAGCAACGGGCTCAGTTCGGACGCGCCTGGTTCCGATTTTGCGGGTGGGGGGCTTGTCCTCAGCCATGAGCCTCAGTCGCGGCCTCGGGGGCAAGGCCCACCAACGTGGCAATGCGTCCAGCAACCTGATCGGGGGCCGTGAATAGCTCTAGGGCGTGGGCTTTCACATGGTGCCAACCGGAGGCGGCCAACGCCAGCGGGCGCATCCGCAGGGCTTCCCGCACAGGAAGGTGCATCAGGGAGGTGTCCGTATCCAGGGCAATGCAGTAGCCGCCGTAGCGGGCGACCAGAGGAATCTTCCCCTGGTAGTCCAATTCCACAGTCATCCCCCAGGCGCTCAATCGTCTGCCAAGGTCCACCAGCAAAGGATCATGGTCACCCCCTGCACGAGGTAGGTGCTTGGCGGAAGCTTGAGCCAGCACATCTCCCAACGCCCTCGTCGTGGGGCTCAATCTCTCATCGCGCAGATCCTGCTCCGCCACACAGGTCACCACGCGAAGGTGGCGACGGGCGCTGGTGAAGGCGGCCGCTATCAACCGTTCGCCGCCAGGCTTCGAAAGAGGTCCCAGATCACTGAGCACACGACCATGCGGTGTTCTGCCGTAGCCGAGAGAGAAAATTACGCGGTCCCTGGTTAGTGACGCAGCCTGGTCGAGGGTTGCCACGAGAAAACTTTCGCCCGACTTGGTGTCAAAAAATTCGGCACTTTCGGGCTTGTTGACGATTGCCTCAGTGAGCGCCTCACGGATGGCGCGGGCATGGAGCGCGCTCGGGGTGAGCACCATCAGAGATTCATTGCTGCGCGCCATGGCGTGATCCATCACGTGTTGGATCACGAGGCGCACTTCGGCAGCGACTCCCTCCACAAGACCGGTGGTGGAATCCGGCATTCCTTGGCCATCTTCCACCCATTCCACCGCAAACGAGGGGTGCCCCAGGAAGCTCCCTGCCCAGGGCAGGGAGCTCAGGGTCTCGCTATAGAAAGCAGTGTCAATGAGGTGCGCCAGGTCGTCGCCGCTGCTGCGGTGGCTCGTAGTCAAGGGGAAGCTTGGCACCAGATCGCCGAGCTTCGACAGCAGCGATTCGGGGTGGAGGGCATCTAAATCTGAGTCAGGAGTCTTTTCCGCACTGCGTAAACCAGCGCGGAAGGGCGAGGGCGTTTCGGTGACGGGGTCGCCCAGGGCAACGACTTGGCGCCCTCGGCGCACAGCACCGAGTATTTCTGCCACCTGAAGCGAACCAGCATTCAACACCACCACCGTGTCAAAGCGCACGGTGTCGGGGAGTTCGTGGACGTTATAGGGGGTGGCCAACCACACGGGCGACAGCGCTTTCACAAGGTGGGGCGCTTGCTCGCTGAGCTGCCTCGCCGTAGCGATTCCGGATTTCAACAAAGTCTTCAACGCGGTGGCCTCTTCGGGCCAATCCATCAGTCCCAGGCTCCAGCGCTCAGCTAACTGCCAGGACAGGGACTGTGCATTTCCAGCACTGTGGGCTTCATCCACGAGTCGGAAATCTGCTTCCAAACGCTCCAGCAGAGATTTCTCTGACCCCAGTAGCGCCTCTTCCCTCTCCAAAATCTGCTCGAGTGCGCCTCGCCACCATGCGAGCTCGAGTTCCACACCAACGTTGTCTGCGTCCACGTGCCTCGTGGCAAGATCTTCCACGAGCGGGCCTAAATTCCACCCCGCCAAATGGTCAGCCACTTCTTGACGGCGCTCCAAGCTCTGCAAGATTTCTGATTCTTCCGCCAGAGTCGCAAGAAACTCGAGAAGTTCATGGGTCAAGATGTCCGACAAACGCTGGCCTGGACCGCTACGACCGAGGACTCGGTCGAGGTCGTGGAGGTCTTCTTCCACCTGCTGCAGGGCCACGTGAGCGTCTGCGAGCCCCGAGGGAACGCTCGGTTGGTGCCCGGTATCGACATAGCGATTCCAGAGCTCGCGTTGTGCATTGATTTTCACCAGAGACTCGTGCAGATCCCCCACGTGAACACCGGGACGAACGTGCTCTTTCGCAAGAGCTTTCAAACGCCTGCGTTGCAGGCGAGGCATCTCTTTCGAATGCTCTGCGGGACCGGTGGCGGTAATGAGGTCTTTGACCGAGCGATCAAACACACTCGGTTGGAAACGGTCCAAAGAATCACGAAGATCTACCAACAGGTGAATGAACACACTCATCTGGCCCACCGTCAACGCTTCGGGGAGAGGAGTCTGAGCAAGAATCGGACCGAATCTCTCCACGAAGCGCGGCACGCTGTCACGGGCAAGGCGTTTGGCGCGTTCGTGGGATTTCTTGGCATCGTCTAAGTCGCTAAAATCCACCCCGTACCAGGGGGTGTCGCCTGGCCCATATTTGAATTCGCCCAGGGCGGCTGCCCTAGCCAACATTTCCGCTGCCTGGCCTCGCCCCGGGGCCAGAGCGATGAGCGCATCGCGCTCTAATCGTGCGGTGGTCTGAGGGGGGGTTTCTTTCAGCGATAACGTGCCCAGCGTGTGGAAGCACTCCATCGCACTGACGCCCAAATCGGGGTCTTTCACCGCAAGCGCTTCGCGGTAGCGAAGGATAACTTTGCGCAAACGCCCCCAAGCGGAATCAACATCACCGGTGACGGGCTTTTTTGCTTTCTCGCTCCTGGTCAGGGCCGCAATGAGACCGCCTCGAGGGTGATCCACCCGGGTCACCAATCCTGATAGCCCCGCACCCGAGAGGCGGTCGAGAAGTCGGTCCGTCGTTTCCGCCACCGCACTGATGACAAGGGTTCTCTTATTCTCCATTGCCAAGGCGCTCAGAGCGGTGGCGATGGTCTGAATTCCGCCTGCACCGGGTGCGCAACGGATCGAGAGGGAGTTTCCTTGGACGATGTTGGCCACAATGGCATCTTGATCGCTATCCACATCGAGAACGTTGCGGTCGTTACCTGCGGAGCGGGAATCGGCGTGGGTAATTTCTACGGGCTTTCTGGCATCCCGCAATTGTTGGATGGCATGAGTGTTTCCGCCCAGAGCATCCAGTATTGGGTGGCGCAAGTTTTTAGCGTCATCGAGCATCGGCTCGTGAATATCGGCGAAGCTGGAGACAACGAGCCTGGCGGAAACAGCAACATCACCGCGGTGGGCGGTGAGGTCTCGCAAACGATCCAGCGCGGGGTTGGGCTTGAAGGCGCCACCCTCATCCGTGAGCGCCACAAACGCTTGCGCATCGAGGGTTACCTGGAGTTGGGTGGCGAAGGCGCGCTGCAACCCGGGGTTCAGGATTACGCGGGATCGACCCAGCGTGATTTCACTATCTCCCCCTTTGCGACGCAGGCTCACCTCGCGCAACAGGAGAGGTCCGCAATAGTCAACTCCGTCATGCTTCCACTCCACTAAACCAATACCCAGTGCCGTTGCGGCGATGCCGCGGGTGGCTAAGAGTGCGCTGGAGTGTTCCACCAAGCGCAGTGCGGCTTTGGTCGCTGGACGCCTGGCGACGTCGTCACGGATGAGATTGGCCAACAAGGTGGGAGATCCGGCGAGGAAGCGGGCTAAACCGCCGGGGTGTCCGCGGGAGATATCAATTCTGTTTTCGCCGTGGTCTTGAAAATGAATCAGGGGACTTGGTCCACCCAGCTCGGCAATCGACTCCCACCAGCCAGTCCACGCTTGGGCCGCTTCGTTCACGGGGACTGTGCCGCTCTCGTTGACACTGACTTGGTGTGCCAAATCACTCGACCACCACGCAGTGGTGTCGAGGCCTTCCCCAGAGTTCGTGGGGGCATCATAAGTATCGGCACGCCACACCCCTCTAAAGTAGGGCGCAGGGCTCCTCAGAGCGCCTATCCCACGCCGTTACGGGGTTCGAGCTGATTCAGACTGAGCGGGCTGAATTCGGCCACACTTGCGCAAAGAACGCGTCTTCACGAGCGCGCTCATCGTAATTCCATGGTGGTGCTTGACACTCGGGGCACCAGTGCCCTGCCCGCATCACCAGATACGGTGATGCGTCAAAAGTGTGACCCCTCGCACAGGACCAGGACACGGGGGTGTAGACGTCTCCCGTCGTCACCGTGTGACTCACGAGCGTCCCGCCGCGATAGGTGGCAGCGGACTGTGCTTGCTCGAGGCCCAAGTGCACATCGGGCACCGTGTCATCAAACCCGTGGGACAGAGGCTTCGCCGGTCCTAGGGCAGGCAGAGGTGATGACCAGTCCGAGATCTGCTCCCATTCTGCGCGAGAACCAAAGAACGCCTCGATCTGTTCCTCATTACCTGTCTTCAGCCACCCCAGGGGGCCCTCCGGGCGCTGGGCCATCGCCTGGAACACAAAGCGGCGAATCAGCCACGGTGGGGTGAAGCGCAACAAGGCAGGCTTCAGATACCAGGGGGATTCTTTCACCACCTGGGCGATATAGCTCTTTAGGTCCTGGCTGCGGAAATGGAGGTAGGACTCTAGAACATCAGAATCGAGATACCACTGGCAGTGGAAGTTCTTGAGTGCAAACCAGTTGCGCTTCGTGACTTCTGCCAGTGTCCCCAGCCCCAATGCGCCAAACATGGTGTCGAAGTATTCGACATAGTTTGTTCGACATCCCGCACCTCCGCCGACGTTGTAGACCCGACGCCAGAATTCCTCCGGCACGTCTGCTTCGCAGGCGTTGGCCATCAGGCGACCGGAGTCGCCGGAGGTTACAAACTCGATCTGGGTATCCAGTGGTTGATGAAAAAGAATGGGGTGGGTCAGCCCGAAGGGCTGCGGGATCGTGATGAAGGTCTGGCGGAGGGACACCCAGTGCTTCAAGCCCGATTCGATGACCATTTTTTCGGCATCGATTTTGGTCAGGGCATAGTGGTCCCCCACGGATGGGGCCAGCGGGTCTCCCACCCGGCCCCAGTGAATGGGGGGCAGGCGACTGCCCGTCATCGCCACCGAGCCCACGGTGATCAACCCAATGGCATCCGGATCGGGTTGCGCCTTCATGGCGCGAAGAATATTTTCCATCGATCCAACATTGATGTCCCGGGTCAGTTCGGGGTCGTCATCCGCCGCCGGGGATATCAGCGCTGCGGTGTGGAGAACATAATCGGCACCGGTAACGCACTCGAGTACCGCACCATAATCGCGCAGGTCGCCCCACACAATGGTGAGACCCGTTTCGCCGCGGTAGCGGCGCAAAGACTTGCGTCCCTCGGTGGTGTCCCGGACCAAGATGACCATGTCGAAGCGATCTCTGCGCTGCATCAGCTCGGTGAGGGTCTCAGAGCCCATGGAACCCGTGGCTCCCGTGAGAAAGACTTTCTTGCGCTCTGGCATCATGCCTGGCCTTTCTCGGCAGCAACATCGCGGTTATCTGCCAACCTAGTTCATCCCCAGAATGGCTAAGTCAGGCGGTGCGTTTCGTGGAGCACAGTGTCGGGTGCGGGGCTCGGAAATCAGCGGCACCCCCTCGTTGCGCAGGCACTAAAAATGTGGTGCCCCTGGAGGGAGTCGAACCCCCAACCCTTTCCTTAGGACGGAACTGCTCTTCCATTGAGCTACAGAGGCTGAAGCCCACAGCATAGCGAGGCGACGAATGTCGGTCCGGAGGATTACGCTATGGCCGTGAAGATTTTTCTAGCAACTGTGGGTTCTCGAGGGGATAACGAACCCTTCAAAGCCCTGGCCCTCGAAGCTGCAGCCGCTGGTCACGAAGTGTTTTTCGCCCACACCAACGACATTCCCTCGCAGCCGCAGGCCCCCTACACCGATGTCGAGCTCCCTGGATCGATGGGCGAGGTGATTGCTGGTCAAGGGGTTTCTGTGTTCAAGGCGTTGAAGAATTATTCCTCCGTGATGAAACCCCTGATGGAGAAAATTCTTGAAGAAACGACACAGCAGATTCTCGCTCTCAAACCAGACGTCGTGGTGTATCACCCGAAGGTTCTCACCGCGGCCACCGCCGCCCACGCCGTGGGCGGGATTGCGATTCGCGCCGAAATGGTCCCGATGCTGAATCCGACAGACGAGTTTGCGCCCGTCGGAATGCCTGCCTGGATTCCCGCCTCTTGGAATAAGGCGAGCTACCGAATCATTGATGCCTCACTATCTGCGTTTGATGGCCAGGCCAAAAAGTTGGCCCGACGCCTGGGGGTGATTTCCACCCAACCTGACCTCACCTTTGTCCCCGTGAGCCCCAGCATCATCTCTCCTCCCAAGGATTGGCCCGATGACGTCGTGATGACAGGTTCATGGAACACGCCAGGGCACGGACAGCTCGATGAGGAACTCGCGCAGTTCCTTGAGTTTGGGGAGGTTCTTTACGCAGGGTTTGGTTCCATGAGGGACTCTCGCGGAGTTGCGCGCGCCGACGCTATTGTCCAGGCCGCGCGGTCTCTAGGAATGAAGACGCTGATGGTGACGGGATGGGGCGGACTTGTTCCAGGCCCTACCGATCATCTTGCCCCCGACATTTTGGTGAGAGAGTCCGTTCCCCACACCGAGGTATTGCCCCACTGCAAGGTGGCCATCCACCACGGCGGCGCTGGCACTCTCCATGCGATGCTGCGCGCGGGTGTTCCCAGCGTCATCATGCCTTTCCTCGCCGATCAACCGTGGTGGGCGAGGCATCTCCACCAGCAAAAATTGGGACCAGAAGCTCTTTCCCGCGCAACAAGGACGCCCTCGGTTATTGCAGCCTCTCTGGCAGCAGCGCTTTCATATGAAGGGGTGACGAAACTCGCCGGGCTGAAAATGGCCACCGAGGACGGTCTCGCCAGAGCGGTAAGCGTCATCGAAGAAGCGGAAGCGGGCACCCACCCTCTGCGACCTGCCTAACTAGGCAGCCTGAGCGAGGTAGCCCTCCCAGTGCGGCTGGGGACGCTCAATTCCCCGGACCAGCCATGCTGTTCCAAAAGGAGTTTTAGGGACAGAGTGCATTCGCCAGCCCATTTCTTGCGGCGTCCTATCGCTCTTGATGTTGTTGCAGGAAAGACAACACGCCACCAAGTTCGCCCACTCGTCTTTCCCGCCGCGCGAGCGAGGCACAACGTGATCAATGGTGGTGGCCGACCGGCCACAGTAAGCGCATCTGTTGGAGTCTCGGCGCAATACCCCCCGGCGCGAAACAGGAATATGGCGATTGTGAGGCATCTTGACGTATCGGGTGAGGACGATTACTGAGGGTCTCTCCCACGAACCATCCACACTTCTTACCGGGTGGCCTTGATCGCTTTCGACCACAATGGCTCGACCGTTCATGACCAGCACAAGCGCTCGGCGAAACGACACCACGGACAGTGGCTCATACCCCGCGTTCAACACCAGCGTCCTGCTCGCTCCCCGCTCGGGGGCTACTACTTCAGCGACGCTACTCATGCCCAGGCCCGTTAACGCAAAAGACACCATCGAAAATCGATGGTGTCGAGGAATATCGCGACGTGGGACATCCCACAGAGGGTCGGATGGCGAACAATATCCGAAAGTGAGCGCGCACATCTCGCAGTAGACGAGCTCTGTGCCTCATGATCCCACCCCTCATTTCTTGCGGGACGAACTCTCTTAGGTTATCCCTCCTCGCTGTGGGTGCAATACCGCGGCACGCCGGGGCGAGCCCGCCACCCACAGCCCCGAATGGGTCAGAACCGGAACCTCTAGAATTGAGACATGGCGCCCCTTGAAATCCCCCAAGAATTACTCCCCGCAGATGGCCGGTTTGGCGCTGGTCCCTCCCGGGTTTCTCCCGCACAGCTTCAGCATCTGCTCGCCCACGCCGACATTGTGGGGACGTCTCACCGCCAAGCCCCGGTCAAAGACCTGGTTGCTCGGGTCCAGGGGATGCTGGCCGATTTTTTTTCCCTACCCGGGGGCTATGAAGTTGTTTTAGGAAATGGTGGGTCCACCGCTTTCTGGGACGTCTCAGCAGCCAGCCTTGCCCGCACTCGCAGCGCCCACCTGAGTTTTGGTGAATTTGGCAGCAAGTGTGTCAGCGCCCACACCACGCCGTGGCTCGAGAGTCCTGACGTGGTGTCCAGCGATCCGGGCACCAGGGGCGCACTGAGCGCAATCGCGGGGGTCGACCTCTATGCCTGGCCCCACAACGAAACCTCCACCGGGGTGTCGGCGCCGGTCAAGCGAGTGGCGGGCGCTGATTCCGATGCGCTCATGGTGGTCGATGCCACCAGTGCTGCCGGTGGCATCGACTGTGACGTTCGCGAGAGTGACGTGTATTACTTTGCTCCCCAGAAGAACTTTGCCAGCGATGGTGGGTTGTGGTTCGCCCTGATGTCCCCTGCGGCTATTGCCCGGGCAGCAGAGATTGCCGACACGGATCGATACATTCCCGATTTCTTATCCCTCACCCAGGCGATCGATAATTCCAGGCTCCACCAAACTCTTAATACCCCCGCTCTCACAACCCTGCTACTGATGGAAGCACAGCTGGAATGGATGCTCAGTATCGGTGGTCTCACTGCCACCGCGGCGCACTGCGCTGCCTCTTCCGCTGTGCTCTATGACTGGGCTGACTCGCGAAGCGATGTCACCGCGTTTGTTCGAAACCCTGACCACCGCTCTCCCGTGGTGGTCACGCTGGATATCGACGAAGCGATCGATGCCACAGCCGTCACCTCCGTGCTTCGCGCAAATGGAATCGTCGACACAGAGCCCTACCGCAAACTGGGGCGAAACCAGATTCGCGTTGCCACTTTCGCTGGCGTTCCCCACTCAGATGTGGAGAAGCTGATTTCTTCTCTCGACTACGTCCTGGAAAATCTTTAGGGATTCGGCGTTTCGGGTTCTTCCCATTCGATGTGGTCAAACACATCGGTAGGTTCCTCGGGGACCTCCAGAGGAGCCGGGTCTAGACCGATGTCGAGCTGATCGATATCGACTCCGTCGACGTCGTCGTCAAAGTCGTCCTCATCCCCGTCATCGTCATCGTCATCGTCGTCCACCGCAGCGGCGTCTTTGAGCTCTTTTTCGTGCAGGAGGTATTCCTCCATGCGGTCAGCCCAGGGAACCCACGCAGGCGAGAGGAGAGCCTTTTCGCCGGGGATGAGTTCCACCTCCAGCACGGTTGGTTCCTGACCTTCGCTGTGAGCAAGCGCCACGGTCCACGACCACCCAGGGTAGCCCTCCATGGTGGAGGGGAAGTGAGCAGAAATAACACCCTCCTCCTTGGTGAAGGTTGGGGTAAGGGAATAGGTGCCCTCGCCAGTGACTTCCCGCAGAGCTGCCAAGGAGAGAGCGGTGAGAGTTTCCTCGCTGGGGTCTGCCAGAGACTTGGCTGGGGTTTTCCTAGGCATCGAACTCGTCGGCAACCTTGCGCAAGAGTGCGGCAATTTTGCGGGCGTTGTCATCCGCGGGGTAACGGCCGTGGCGAAGATCCCCACTGCTGCGGTCCAAGAGTTTGATGAGGTCTTCCACAATGACCGCCATATCTTCAGCACCCTTGCGGCCAAAGCGACCGGTAGGAGTGTCCAGTACCCGAACGCTCAACGCTTGTGCTCCGCGCTTACCTTCGGCAACGCCAAACTCGACCCGGGAACCGGCCTTCACCACTTCGCCTTCGGGAAGCGCCGACGCATGCAGGAAAACCTCTTCGCCTTCATCAGTCTGGATGAAGCCAAAACCTTTTTCTTGGTCATAAAACTTGACCTTGCCGCTGGGCATAGGGAGCCTTTCTGTCGCGGGGTCACTTCGTCCCCGCTCCCCAGGATAGTCCCTCAAGGAACCAGGTATTCTGGAGGGATGTCTTCTCTTGATACTCCACCCCCCTCACGCCCTGAAAGGATTATCGCTGCGGCTATTGCCGCGACGATTGGGCTCAGTATTGTGGCATTTTTTGCCATCATTATCGGCTCGTGGCAGGGCCTGCAACGAGGAGATTTCGCCGAAGGGCTGTGGCCCGTTATCGCGGTGATTCCGCTGATTGCGCTTCCTGCGGGTTTTGTTCTGATCATCGGGCTACTGGTGCTTTCCACGAGACGTCGACGCTCGTCAGGCGGCCATGCCTCTTCCGACTAAGAGCGCTCTGGTGTTGATCGGCTGGTTGGCTGATCAAGACGAATCCACCCTTCTTCAGGTTGCGAGTCTGCGGGGGCTCAAGCCCTCCGAGTGTGAAAGCCTCGCGGAAATGTCGCAGGCTCTCCTGGGCGAGGTCAACACCCTCGCCACGCTGCGAGCACTCCCGAGAGAGCAGCTGCACAGCCTGCTGGAGCTGTCAAAGAATCATGCTCCCCGTGCCCACGGCAACGCTCTCGCCGCGTGCGGGTTATGGAATGGCGAGAGTGGCTCACCAACGCTGTTTCTCGACTCTGCAGGGTTAGCGGCTCTCGCCGGTATCGATTTTGGCAGCCCCGCCCCCGTCGTTCCTGATAACTTCCTCGATTCTCCGTCCCTTTCTCTGGCGGCAACGAGGGCCTGGGGAACCGTCTGTATGGTGGAGGACCTCCTCGATGTGCTCGGCGGTGCGAAATTGGGGGCGGGCCGGGAAAGCCTCCTTTCAGCGACCGCGCGAAAGACCCTGCTTCAGGAAGTGGGGGAAGGATACAACCTTGACCTGCTTGCAGGCCTCGCCCAGCAAGCAGGGTTGATGGCTATCCATTCCGGCCATCTTCTGCCCACCAAGCACGCACACGACTGGGCACAACTCACCCCGGATGCCCAATGGCAATGGCTCGCTACACGGTGGTGGGCAGCTGCGCCGGCGTGGTTCACCGGGACAATTGCCCTCACCCCCGCGCTTCACTGGGACACCCAGGGTGAAGCACAGGCCAGCTATTCCTACCCCCTGGCCCAGCTTGAAGAGCTTGGCTGTATCCGAGAGAGCGCTGACGCGCTGGGCTTGTTGGAAGAAGGTCAGGCCACTACTTGGACGCAAGTCATCGATGACGGCGATGCCGCCGCAAAGCTCTTTCTTGGGTCTCTTCCCCCCGTCACAACCGGTGTTTTCGCGGGGGAAGACCTCACTCTTTTGGCAACCGGACCCTTGGGGAAAGGGCACCGTAGTTCTTTGAACAAGATTGCGCAGCGCGATTTGGGCGGACTCGTGCCCAGGTATCGCCTGAACCAGGCCTCCCTTCTGCGGGCGCTTCACCAGGGATATCCCGCAGAGAACCTGGTCAAAGATGTTAGAGACGCCTGCGCCAACCCGCTGCCCCACGCGATGGAGTCGATGATTACCGACACCATTCGCCGGGCACAAGACATCATCCTTCGCTCTCACGAAGGGGGAACCATGATCACCACGGGCTCTTCCGAACGCGCCACAGAATTACTCATCGACCCGAGACTCTCGATGGTGGGATTGAGCCAACACGAGGACACCATCGTGCTGTCACCCTGGCCGCTCGAGCGGGTTCACACGGCTCTGAGTCAGGCCTCACATCCAGCACTCGTGGAAGAGGCTGAGCACACCGTGGAGCAGCCAGCCCCAGCGGAGCAAGCGCAGTGGTGGTCGGGAGACCCTGAGCCAGGGCCGTCTGTTGCCGAGACCATCACCACACTGGTTTCTGGTCTTCGCTCCGCAGCGTCCAAGGGGGTGCCCGCAGGGGTGGGAAGCATGATCGAAGTGGCTGTAGCGGGGAAAGTCCACCTGGAAGTCGTGGTCGAAATGCCCGATGGTTCGCTGGTGACTTTTGTGATGGAGCCACGAGCGTTGGGCGGCGGACGACTGCGAGGAGTAGAGCTCAGCAATGCCACGGAGCGAACGCTCCCCGTGTCTCGAATTCGTTCCGTGCAACCAATCGAGTCCTAAGTTTGCCTCGCTAGACTGGTGGGCTATGAATCCTGACGGTTGCCTCATTGTCCAGAGCGACAAGACGGTCCTTCTCGAGGTCGGACATCCTCACTCCAACGATGCCAGGCACGCCCTCGCGGTCTTTGCAGAGCTGGAGCGGGCCCCCGAGCACGTCCACACCTATCGGATTACCCGATTGGGGCTTTGGAACGCGCGAGCGGCAGGTCACACCAGGGAAGAAATTCTTGCCACACTCGAGCAATATTCCAAGTTTGCCCTTCCCCCAGGCATTGTCGAAGAAATCGAGGACACCCTGCGTCGGTTTGGCCAAATCGACATCACCCGCGAGGGCGACCAGCTGTACCTTTCCACCGCTAACGATGTGACCCGAGCAGAAATTATCCGCAACCCCAAGGTTCTCGAACTTCTGGGCGAGTCTGACGAGGCCGGGCGTTTCCCGATTGCGGCATGGTCACGAGGCCTCATCAAGCAGGAATTGCTCAAACGCGGCTGGCCCGCGGCCGACCACGCCGGCTACACCGAGGGAACCCCCCACGCCATGGCGCTGCGAGAAGACTCCTGGGGCCTGCGGGAATATCAAAAAGAGGCCGTTGCGCGCTTTACTGATCAGGGGTCCGGGGTTGTGGTGTTGCCGTGTGGAGCAGGGAAGACGCTTGTGGGGGCTGGGGTGATGGCGAAACTCGGCACATCCACCCTGATTCTTGTCACCAATACCGTCTCTGCCCGCCAATGGCGGGCAGAGCTCCTGGCGAGAACCGACCTCACCGAGGACGACATTGGTGAATATTCGGGCTCCATCAAAGAGATTAAGCCCGTCACGATTGCCAGCTACACGATCATGGCCGCCAAGAGAAAAGGCGAATTCGCCCACCTGGGTATCTTGGATGCCAAGAACTGGGGACTTGTGGTCTATGACGAGGTCCATCTGCTCCCCGCTCCCGTCTTCCAACTCACTGCTCAACTCCAGGCGAGGCGCCGCCTGGGGTTGACCGCAACGCTTGTCAGAGAAGACGGGCGCGAAGGCGATGTGTTTTCACTCATCGGCCCGAAGCGTTTTGATGTGCCCTGGAAAGACCTGGAAGCGGAAGGGTATATCGCCCCGGCCCGGTGTCTCGAAATTCGGGTGGACTTGCCCACTGGAGAGCGCCTGGATTACGCCGCAGGGAGCGATAAAGAACGTTTCCGCTTGGCTTCCACTAGCCCCACCAAGAGTGCTGTGGTGAAAGAGCTGCTCGCTATCCACAAAGACGACCCCACACTGATTATTGGGACCTACCTGGAACAAATCGAGCAGCTCTCCAGTGATCTTGATTTGCCCATGATTACCGGGGATACCCCGGTTCCCGTCAGGGAAGAGCTATACGCTGCGTTTCGCGCGGGGGAAATAACCCGTCTCGTCGTGTCGAAAGTCGCCAACTTCTCGCTAGACCTTCCTGAAGCGTCCGTTGCCATCCAGGTGTCCGGGTCGTTTGGCTCCCGCCAAGAGGAGGCGCAACGTTTGGGTCGGATTCTTCGACCCAAGGCTGACGGTGGCCCGGCCACCTTTTACACCCTGGTTGCCCGAGACACCGTGGACCAGGATTTTGCTCTGAATCGCCAGCGGTTCCTTGCCGAGCAGGGGTATGGCTACCGAATCATGGAGTCCACCGAAATCCCCCACACTCTCCCCCTCGTTCTTTCAGGAGACATTCAGTAATTTCCCAGATAATCGAAACATGACTACTGGACCCAAAGTACTTATCTGTGATGACGAAGCGAACATTCGGGATCTTTTGATGACCAGCCTGCGCTTTGCAGGTTTCTCTGTCCGGGCTGTTGCCACCGGAGCACAAACGATCTCCGCGGTATTGGAAGAAGAGCCCGACATCATCATTTTGGACGTCATGTTGCCCGATATTAACGGATTCGGCGTAACTAAGCGTCTGCGGGCCAGCGGATACACCTGCCCCATCTTGTTCCTCACCGCCAAGGACTCCACCGAGGACAAAATCACCGGCCTGACCGTGGGCGGCGACGATTACGTCACGAAGCCCTTCAGCCTGGACGAAATTGTTGCCCGAATTAAAGCCATCCTTCGCCGCACCATCGAGGACGAAGAAGATGCCGTGTTGCGAATCGGCAACCTCGCAATGGATCAAGACACGCATGAGGTGTCGTTTGGACCCAACCACGTGGAGCTCTCTCCCACCGAATTCAAACTCTTGCGGTATCTGATGTTGAATCCCAACCGCGTCTTGTCCAAAAATCAAATACTCGACCACGTCTGGGAGTACGACTTTAACGGGGATGCAGGGATCGTCGAAAGCTACGTGTCCTACCTGCGTCGCAAACTTGATCCCTTGACTCCCGAGCCTTTGATTCAGACCAAACGTGGCTTTGGTTACATGCTCAAAACCGACAAAGCCTAAGCCTCATGCTGCAACGTCTGCAGGAATGGTGGGAAGCCACCTCCTTGCGGACCAAAATCACCGGCGCAAGCGTTCTGGTGATAGCCGTGGCGCTCACGGGTATTGGCGTGGGCACGGTCATGGGATTGCAGCGCTACCTCATGGCCGAGGTCGACCGAAAAATCGATGCCGTTGCGCTCGGTCTCCCCCAGAGCCTCAGCACCCAAGATTTTGCCGACTTTGACACCACGGCAAGTACCGGGTCGACAAGCCGTTACTTTTTGGGAGCGGTTTCCACCGAAGGTGAATTACTCGCGAGCAATGTCGCAAAAGACGAGAGTGGCTACCAGCCGGATGTGTCTCTCTTCACCACAGGCTGGGTGCTGAACAACACCCACTCTGCCACCGCCCCCAGCGTCGATGGGGATACCGAATGGCGCGTCCATGTCTTCACGCTCAACATCGTGAGTGAAGCGGCTATGACAGAGAGCCCCGCCACGTTGATCGTCGGCGTCGATTTGCAAGAGTCTCGCCAAACCGTGGGGAGCTTTGCCTCGATATTTGTGTCCTTCGGGCTCGTTGCCACCATTCTCAGTGCGTTCCTCACCCGTCTCTTGGTGACCAGCACCCTTCGACCGCTGCGCGAAGTGGAAAGAACCGCCGCGCGCTTCGCGGGCGGTGATTTTTCTCAGCGCCTCGGTAACGCTTCCTCTCATACTGAGGTGGGCCGCCTCACCCGCAGTCTTAACACCATGCTCTCGCGGATTGACCGAGCATTCGCAGATCGCGCCGAAACTATCGACAAAATGAGGCGTTTTATTGGTGACGCTAGCCACGAACTACGCACGCCTCTCGTGTCAGTGCGCGGATATGCCGAGCTCTATCGGATGGGGGCCATTACGAAGAAGGCGGATGTTAGCCAGGCAATGGGGCGCATCGAAAAGGAAGCCGAACGCATGACTGCTCTGGTGACCGACCTTCTCGAGCTCGCCCGACTGGATGAAGCGCAGCCCTTTGTGATTGTGCCGGTGGATTTGGGTTCCCTCGCGCACGATGCGGTTCTCGATGCCGGAGCAAGCGCAAAGGATCGAACCATCACGCTCTGGTCCGGCGGAGAACTCGTTCGAGACCCGCAGGCCCTCGAACCCGTAATCGTTAAGGGTGAAGAGAACAAGATTCGCCAGGTGCTCGTCAACCTGTTGCAGAACGCCATCCGCTTCAGCCCGCCCGCCACACCGATCGAAGTCGTGTTCTCTCGTGACCACAATCGCAGGGTGGGGGTGGTTCAGGTGGTGGATCATGGCGATGGGATTCCCCCGCAGATTCGAGAGAAGATTTTTGACCGCCTCTGGCGGGCAGACAGTTCACGCGCCAGAGAGACCGGCGGGTCCGGCCTTGGCCTTGCTATCGTCCACACCATCGTCACCCGGCTCGAGGGCACCATTGACGTCGAAGAAACCCCCGGCGGAGGCGCAACCTTTGTCGTGTCCCTGCCCTGTGTCCCCAGGCAGGAAAGTTAGACCCCACTCCACCGGCGGGGCCTCCAGAGGCCCTCGGTCTCGTGCCAGTCATAGGGTCATAGTTCTCACGAAAGGACTCCCATGACCCGTTACACCGTCGACAGTGAAGCCGTCATGCACGCGGCCAACCAGGCCAGAGCGAGCATCGCTCGATTGCAGGGCGAAGTGCATAGCCTCAACGCGCACCTGCAGTCACTGGGCTCCACCTGGAGCGGGCCGGCAGCAAGTGCCTTCATCGTCGTTCACGACACCTGGCGCGGCACCCAGCTACGTGTGGAAGAAAGCCTTCAGGGCTTAACAGAAGCGCTCGGCCACGCGGGACAGCATTACCAGGAAATGGAACTCGCGAACACCAGGCTCTTTCAGCGTTAACGAAGAAACGGGGCGCCCCGAAGGACGCCCCGTTTCTTGTGTGCTTCTAGAAGCCCATTCCGTCCATGCCACCGGAAGGGTCACCGGCGGGAGCGGAAGCTGGTTCCGGCTTGTCCGCCACGACGGCTTCGGTGGTGAGGAAGAGACCAGCAATGGAAGCTGCATTGAGCAGCGCGGAGCGGGTCACCTTGACAGGGTCTGCGATACCAGCGGCGAGCATATCAACATACTCACCCGTGGCAGCGTTCAGGCCGTGGCCCATCTTCAGGCCGCGCACGTGCTCAGCAACAACACCGGGCTCGTGTCCTGCGTTGATGGCGATCTGCTTCAGCGGAGCATCGATAGCGACGCGGACAATGTTGGCTCCGGTTGCTTCGTCACCTTCAAGCTTCAAGCTATCGAGTACCTTGCCAGCCTGGATCAGGGCAACGCCACCACCGGCGACAATTCCCTCTTCCACAGCTGCCTTCGCGTTACGCACGGCATCTTCGATGCGGTGCTTACGCTCTTTGAGCTCAACTTCGGTTGCGGCACCAGCCTTGATGACGGCAACGCCACCGGCAAGCTTCGCCAGACGCTCCTGGAGCTTCTCGCGGTCGTAGTCAGAATCGGTGTTCTCGATTTCCTGACGGATCTGCTTCACGCGACCGGCGATGGCGTCGGACTCGCCGGCACCCTCAACAATCGTGGTCTCGTCTTTGGTGACGACAACCTTCCGAGCACGACCCAGCATGTCAAGCTCGACGTTCTCAAGCTTCAAGCCGACCTCTTCGGAGATGACCTGGCCACCGGTAAGGATTGCGATGTCCTGGAGCATTGCCTTGCGGCGGTCACCGAAGCCCGGTGCCTTGACGGCAACAGACTTGAAGATGCCGCGGATCTTGTTGACAACCAGGGTCGCGAGGGCTTCGCCCTCGACGTCTTCGGCGATGATCAACAGCTGCTTGCCGGACTGAATGACCTTGTCGACGATGGGGAGCAAGTCCTTGATAGCCGAGATCTTCTGGTTGGCAATCAGGATGTAGGGATCTTCGAAGATCGCTTCCTGACGGTCGGGGTCGGTCACCATGTAGGCGGAGAGGTAACCCTTGTCAAAGCGCATACCTTCCGTGAGCTCCAAAGTGGTACCGAAGGTGTTGGACTCTTCAACAGTGACAACGCCCTCTTTGCCGACCTTGTCGATTGCTTCCGCAATCAGATCGCCAATGGCGGGGTCAGCAGCAGAGATCGATGCGGTCGCAGCGATTTCTGCTTTGGTCTCGACCTCTTTAGCATTTTTGAGCAGCTGAGCAGACACGGCCTGCGTGGCAGCGTCGATTCCGCGCTTGAGGCTGATGGGGTCTGCACCGGCTGCGACGTTGCGCAGGCCTTCGCGAACCAAAGCCTGTGCAAGAACAACAGAGGTGGTCGTGCCATCACCGGCAACGTCATCTGTCTTCTTTGCTACCTCTTTGACGAGCTCTGCACCGATTTTTTCAAACGGGTCGCTGAGTTCGATTTCCTTGGCGATCGAAACACCGTCGTTGGTAATAGTGGGGGCTCCCCACTTCTTTTCCAACACAACGTTGCGACCGCGTGGCCCCAGCGTCACCTTTACGGCGTCAGCCAAAATATTCAGACCGCGCTCAAGGCCACGACGGGCCTCTTCATCAAAAGCAATTAGTTTTGCCATCTATTCGTCCCTCCCGGACGTCTTGTGTGCCATAGCTATTGGCACTCGCCTATTACGAGTGCTAATTGATTTTGGCACTCTCTGCCTGAGAGTGCAAGTAGAGCAGTGGGTGTCGCGACTAGTTAATGGTCACAACGGCAGGATCAACATCAGAGCTGTCGTTGGGAACCAATTCCAGCCAGGTGTTGCCCTGGCCCAAAAGCACTGGGTCGCCTGCTTGGGTGGACAGAACAATGGGGGATTCCACGGTGGCCTTGATCCAGTTGATTTCGATGTAAGAGCCTCCGGTGAAGACCCATCCGGTGCCCTGGTTGACCAGGCGCGTGGTGGGGATGTCCTCAACAACATCGATACCGACATTCAAGATGATGACGTTGGTCGCGGAAATCTGGTTACCACTGGAGGCCGAATCGGCTGCTCCGTTGGTCTGGAATCGCAAGAAAGCGCCTTGGGTGCCATCCCATTCCCAGGTGGGGCTGGAAAAACCACTGAACCGCGCGTTGACCGAAGCCATCGCCATTCCGCTGGCAAGCGCGCTTGAGTTTTCGACCGTATCGGCATAGTCAAACATGCGTTGCGGCGCGGGAAGGTCGAGGTGCTCGTTGATCAGCTCGGGCGCTTTAACCAACACGTTGTGGGGTGCGACCTTGGCGCTGGTCCGGTAGAAAGTTTCTTCTGTGTCGGGCTGCCCGTGGATAGCGTTATAGACGGGAGCCTCCTGCATTGCCTGAATAAAGCGAACCTGACCGCCCGAATACGCGAAGACGCCACCGAAGGGGCTCACGATTTCAGGGTCCATCGGGCGAACCGAACGAACGGGTCCGATTTCTGCGGGTAAAACCGAGTGCCATATGGCGACGTAGCGGGTGATACCGCCCTCTACCAATTCTTCAAACACGATGTCTGCCTCGTCGAGTCCAACCTGGGGCCTGGCAGAAGGATGGTTATCAACTTTGGCCCCCAAAGAGGGACGCGACAAGCTTCCTGCTTCGATGGGCTCACCGGTCAGGGCAGCAACGGTGGCGTCATCAACGATGGGGGCGGTTTCTTCGGATGTCTCTGCACCAGGAACCTCTTCGAGGGTCGCTTCTTCAGCAGCACAAGCGGTAAGGGCCAGGGCAGCGATGGCTGCGGTGGCGAAAAGAGATGCGAAGCGAATAGCCATGGGATGACGCCTTTCCTCGGGTGAGTGATGTCTAAAGTTAGGTCGACTCGGTGTCGACGTAGTCTGCTCCCAGAACAACCGTTATACGGGCACCGGGATAAGCAGTGGTTTGGACGACGGCGTCCGCTTCAAGCCCCAGAAGCTGGGCAATGCCCAACGCGCTGGCTTTATCAGCGTCCTCACTATACGCCACAACACTTTGGGCGACATCGGTGGAATCCGCGTTTGTCGCTGTCGCTTCGGGCCACCCAATATCCGACAAGCGCGAGCTAGCTCGTCCCGCCATTCCCTGGGCGGCGGTGCCATTCAAGACGGTCAGCGTCAGTCCTTCGGTATCTATTTGAGTCGGGTCCGTCACGGGCAAAGCCTCTTCGATCACCGGCTCTTCAGTCACGACCGGCGCTTCTTCAGGCTGGGGGTCGAGTGCCCCATCAATGACCGGGGGCGCAGTGTCCTCAAGCGTGAGGTTCGATGCGCTGCGGTCGACGAACCACAGCCCACCAAGAACAAGCAGAACAACCGCGCCTAAGGCGATACCAATGGGCGCAAATACGGAAGCGCTCGAGCGGGTACTGCGGTGGATTCCGACATATTTTTTGTCTCGTGGGACATCATCAAAACGATCTGGAAGAAAGGAGGGTGTGCCCTGAGCCATTAGCGGCTATCCTCTCCGTCACTTCGGGTGGCGGACTGTCGCATCCGCGCTGCCTCTTGGATGTTTCTCACTAGGACAGCGTCATATTCCACCGCTTGTGGCAAAGCACAAATCGCATACACGCGCTGATAATAGCGAGCCACAGACAGACCCAGGTGTTCCCTCACCGCAGATTCCTTATTGGGTATCGACCCCCAGTGGGACCTTTCGAACTCCAAAATCTCGCGGTCACGCTCGCCCAGCTCGAAGGCCTGGGGGGAAGAAGCACTCATTATCCCCATCGTATCCAGCCACAGCCCGTTTTAGGCACTGCGCCATAGGCTGGGAGAACTGTGAGAAAGCCCCGACGCATCCCCTCCCTCGCCGTGGCCGGGCTTCTGATCGCCGGGCTCGCGGCGTGTGCTCCGGCATCGTTTTCGACTATCCCGACGCTGCCCCCGGTGGCAGGAGAGCGGCTTGCGCTCAAGGACATCGAATTTCTTGCTGACCCTCTGAAATACGAGGGGCCGAGCACTGCACTACTGTCGCGTGCCGAGATTGTCGCCCCGGCAACAGCGCCCCCACAAACCCTCCCTTCCACCGTCACCTCCGATGAGCTCGGCGAGCCCGTGTCTGTCGAAATTCCCTCCACCGGGCGGGTGCTTGCCCTAGATATGTCGGGATCGCTGGCCGCAACGGTGTGGGCGCTGGGTTTTGGCGAAACCCTGGTGGGGCGAGATATCTCAACGACCTTTCCCGGCGTTGAAGACCTGCCCGTCGTGACCGGAAGCGGCCACGCTATCTCGCCCGAAAGCGTTCTGGCGTTGCGTCCGGATCTGATCATCACCGATGGAACCATTGGCCCCCTCGATGTGGTGTTGCAATTGCGCGACGCCGGAGTGAGCGTGGTATTTGTTCGAGAGCCTGCTGGATTAAGCGCACCCGCAGCGATGGCGCGATCTGTGGCAGCGATATTTGGAGCCCCCGATGCGGGCGAGCAACTGGCGAACACGCTTGGTGTGGAGATCGATGCCATCACGGGGACCATCGCAGGGAAAGCGCCCGTTCTTCGCGAGAACAAGCTGCGGATGGTGTTTCTCTATCTGCGCGGTGCCAACGGTATCTATTACCTCTTTGGTGAAGAATCGGGCGCCGGTGAGCTCATCGAAGCATTGGGTGGTGTCGACATCGCTACGGAAACCGGTTGGGTTGGCATGCGTCCCATGACCGACGAAGGCCTCATTGCCGCAAACCCAGACCTGATTCTGGTGATGACCGATGGGTTAGTCAGTGTCGGCGGGGCCGAGGAACTCGTGAAGGAAAAACCGGCCATCGGGCTCACCCGCGCTGGCCAGAAACTGCGTTTTGTCGATATGGCGGATTCGCAGGTGTTGAGCTTTGGTCCAAGGACTCCCGATGTTATTGACGCCCTTGCGCGCGCGATTTACGCACCCGAACAATAGCGAGCGCTGCGAGAGAAGAGATCGCGGCAATTCCTGCAACACCGCCGACAACTCCCCAGGGCGAAAGTTTCTCTTGGAGGCACCCAGGGCTTGCCTGAAGAATGAAGTCCAGGGGATCCAGTTCTTCCCCTGCGGGATAGGTGCCAAAAGCCTCCGATCCGGCTTCGGTCAGCACCACCGTGGCATTATCAACACCCCAGATTCCTGCGACCTGGTCAACATCGCTGGCACCCCAGGAAACGCTGGCGAAGGCGACGTTGTCTTCGCTAACACTCACTTCCTCCATGGTGTCTCCGGTCACATCAAGAAAAAGAGTGGCGGAGCGGGGATCGACGAATTCGACACGGGGGTTAGCGAGGGTGGTCTCCAGTATTCCGCCATGCCCTTCGAAGGCGAGAGACCCGGTGAAGCTCACCTCGCCCGCCGAGCGGTCCGGACTCACAAAGCCTTGACCATCGCTAAAACTAAAGGCCGGTGTTTCATAACCAATATCGCCCTCCACAACCCACTGACCCTGGGCGATAGAACCAGAGATATAGGAGCGAAAAGACTCCTTGAAGCCCCAGCTGACCGTCATGCCCGACACCTCGCAGGCACCTGCGGGAACCGCGAGCGGGTTGAGCGACCCGACAGCAAGAACAGCAATCGCAGCGAGCTTAAGCATCACTTCGTCGAACCATCAGTCGGTGGGCAATACCTGCTTCGGTAAACGTCTCGCCCACCGGAGTGAACCCCACCGAGGCATAGAGAGGCATGACGTATTCCTGGGCGTGGAGGTAGAGAGGTTTATCCCCCATTATCGCGAGAGCTTCGAGAAGCAATTCCTTTGCCAAGCCCTGGCCCCGACAGTCTTTCCTCACAACCATCCGACCCAAGCTCCACGAAATGCCCTGGTGGGCATCAGCCACCGAGTCATCGTGGACGATGCGGAGATACCCCGTCATCCCCCGATCATCGCTTCGCCACAGGTGGAGAGTGTCCTCATGGCGATCAAGAGAATCGAGCTCTTCCTCGTCAATTTTTTGCTCGAGGAAGAAGATTTCGGTGCGAAGAACAGCCATCTCGAAAACATCGTCAGGTGTGAATTCACCCCACGTTTTCACCACAGTGTCGCTCTTTGTCATTCTGGCGAGTTTAATAGGGTTAACGAAGTTTCTCCTGGACAAAGGACTCACCATGGTTGAAAAAGTCACCAAAGATAACGCCCTGTGGAAAGCAGAGCTTCCCCCCGAGCGCTTCGCCATCCTCCGCGAAGCAGCCACAGAGCCGCCCTGGAGTGGCGAGCTGCTGGGAGAGAAACGTGACGGAGTGTATTCGTGCGCCGGCTGTGGCCAAGCGCTCTTCACAAGCGACACCAAGTTTGAATCAGGCTCTGGCTGGCCATCATTCTTTGATGCCATCGAACCAGGTGCCGTGATTCTGCATGAAGACCGAAGCCTGGGCATGTTGCGCACCGAAGTGTTGTGCGGGGCATGTAACGGTCACTTGGGTCACCTTTTCGATGACGCGGTGGGAACACCGACTGGGCAACGCTATTGCATGAACTCACTCGCCATGGAGTTTGACGAAAAAGACAACTAACGCTTTTTCGCCAGGGTCACCATCACCGAACCTGCGAGGGTGACCATCGCTCCCAGCACTGTGGCAAGATGCAAATCAGAGGTCTCCACTGGCGCGATGACGTCCAGAATGACCGACCCCATCAACTGGCCGGTCACCAAGCTCACCCCGAGGCCTAGAACACCGATGATGGTGACAGCGGTGACTTGGATAGCAATAAAGAAGGCCCCCACTGCCCCGCCAACCCACAACCACCAGGTGTCAGGCCAAGCCACTGCGCCACCTGTGAACGGCAGTGCGAGGACAAAGAGGACTCCGAGCACGAGCGCTCCCACAAGAAAATTCACAAATGTCGCACTCAGTGCTGACCCTGACACGGTGCGCACTTTTCCATTAACGGCTTGCTGAAAACCAGTCCCCGCTCCGGCGAGAAGGGGCAATAAGAACAACACACCCGTCAGTTCTGTTTCTCCCGGCGTGAAATCCAGAGCAACAAAAACACCTGTCAGCACGATCGCTGCGCCTGTAATTCGCCAGAGATTCAACCGCACACGCGGTGCCCCGAACCAGCCGCGAGTATCAATCACCAGTGCACCCAGGGTTTGACCGGTAACCACCGCGATCGTGAAGAGCGCAACGCCCAGCACCCCAGCGCTCAACCCTTGAGTGAGCACCAAAAACCCACCACCGGCACCACCAATGACAGCCCACCAGGGGACATCACCGGCTCGGATCGCCCGCGCCACCGTCACAACCCCCTGCCGGCCTTTCCGCCTGGTCAACATCACCGCCCCGAGAATGCTGAGGCCAATAGAAAATGACAACAACGCCGCCAAGAACCCGTTCCCCAGGGCCAGCCCAAATTCTCCGTTAATGCGAGATTGGAGCGCAACGAGCATTCCCGAAATAACGCTGGCAACGACAGCGACAATCACTTTCAATCGCGAAGGGGAGGCCATCATCAGGTCTCAAGGCTATCCTCGAAGCATGAGGAACAGCATGCTCGGAGTCGGGTTTCTCGTGGTGTTTGGCATTGTGGTAGTCACCTACCCTTCCTACGCCAACAACGATGTTGTCGTGTTTGCCGTGGTGGCAGGAATGCTCGCGTTGGGATTGGCAGGCATTGTGCTCTCGGGTCGACCGGGAAAAGACTAAGTCTTCAACAAGGCCTGAGCTGGCACCTGTTCTCACCGGGCCGAGTGTAAAAACTCTCCCGGGACTGCTAAAAAGTGGGTGCTTCGTCATCCTTGTCGGGTTCGGTAATACCCGGAGACACGGTGGCGCGCGGCCCACTCACGTCGGTGACCTCCTGCGCAATGGGTTCCCGCGCCGATAGACGCTCCACCTGGTCCGACAGCACCCTCCTAATACGGGCTACATCTGTCAGCGACCCACTGACATCCGAGAATATGGCATTCACTAACCCCAAAGACTCTTCCACGTTCTTGCGGGCACTGCTCAGCGCACGAGAAGTCGTATCGTGCGCAGCTCTTTTGGCCTGCAACACAATCTCTTCCGCCTGCTTTTCCAAATCAAGGGCGCGCTGCTCCGTGGTTTTGGCATACTGATCCGCTTCCCGGTAGACCCTCAGAGCATAGCTATCCGCCTGGTCACGAACTTCTGCCTCTTGCCGGTCGAGCTGAGTTTTTTGCGCACGAAGTTCACTATCAATATCTTGCGCACGCTTCACTGCCTCGGCTTCGATTTCCTTCGCCTCCCGCTCGAGCTTTTCAGCCCTTTCTTGGGCGCTGGCCACAATTGTGTTCGAGCGCTCACCAGCTTGAGCAATAATTTCCTTCGCCGCGGCCTGTGTGCTGTCTTTTAGCTCCAAAGCCTCATCGTTCGCCTCTGTGGCTTTCTTGAGGAGGCCATCCGCAACCAGCTTCGCGTCGCTGATGATTGTGGCCGACTGAGTGGAGGCCGCTTCCCGAATCCTCGTTGCTTCGCTCCTGGAGTGTCCGAGGACTACAGCAGCTTCAGCGCTTGCCTCTTCTATCTGACGCCCCACGCTGAGCCGGAGCTCCGTGTTTGCGTCCGTGGCTTGCCCAAGTTTTCTAATGCCCGCAGCAATCTCGCTCTTCAGCTCTGCGATTAGGGCATCGACGGCCCCCGGATCATAGCCGCGCAAAACCTTGGGAAGGGGGTTGTCAACCATTCTCCAAGGTTAACACGATTAGTGCTTGCATTCGCACCCCCCCGTCTTGCACACGCTGTTCAAGACCCTGGAAAAGTCTATGAAACCCGATCGATTTCTCACTGCCCACCTAAACTCAGCCTTGACTGGGGCCACCTGAGAGAATCGAACTCTCGACCTTCTCATTACGAGTGAGACGCTCTACCAACTGAGCTAAGGCGGCTTGTCCCAAGGGGACTGCACCATGGTAACCGAAATCCAGATGTCGGCTTGCTGATTGGCAGGATCTAAACGACCGCCGCTTTGCCACTGAGCTCAATCAACAAGGCCTCCAGCACCAAGAGCGGTGGTGAATTTTGCGCCATCCGAGCTCTGGCCTGGTCGATGGCGTCGAGGCTTGACATAGTGAGCTCGGCCGTTGTGCCAGCGGCTCGCTCCGACAGAAGTTCTTGGTGCTTGACGTTAATAAGCCCCACTTCTGCGCCCACTTGGATCATCAAAACATCGCGCAGAAGGGACATCACATCAACGAGGACGCGATCAACCGCATCCCTCAGGCTTCTCGTGGCGCGACGCTTTTGATCGTCCTCCATCGATTTCACGTGGGAGCGAACGGCGGCGGGCACTGCTCCCCCAGGCGCTATACCCAACGAGTGCAAGAGCGACTCCCGCTCCTTCGAGTCGAGGCGATCCACCAGTGCCGCTGCATCTTGTTTGCACAGCTCTAGCAACTCGGCAGCGGTTTTCACCGCGCCTGAAACAGAAACCACGTTCAACACCGCCTGCACCGAGGAATCACGTCGAGACCTGGCCTCGGGGTCTGTAGCCAACCGGGTGGCCATGCCAATGTGGTTTTGGGATTCGGTTGCCGCCATGCGGGCCACGTCTTCCTCGACACCCTCGCGCTGGGAAATAAGCCGCGCCACATCATCAACGGTCGGAACAACGAGATTTACACTGCGCATCCGCGAACGGATCGTAGGCAACACATCTGCCGGAGAGGGAGCACACAAAATCCACACCGTCTGTGGCGGGGGTTCTTCTAAAGCTTTGAGCAACACATTCGAGGTTCGATCCGTCATTCGGTCGGCATCTTCAATGACCACCACGCGATAGGGCGCCTGCGAAGGAGAAAAATAGGAAAAAGACACTAACGCCCGGACTTCTTCGATGGTGATGGTCACGCGGTCCGTGGCAAGAATCGACACATCCGGGTGAGCTCCAGCAATCACCCGTTTCCACCGAGCCGCATCGAGCCCGGCCCCCACCAGCTCGGCGGCAAAAGCATGGGCCAGGGTGGAACGCCCAGAACCTGGAGGGCCAGTCACCAACCAGGCGTGGGTCATCGCTTGCGAACCCGGCTGCGCTGCTGCTTTCATCAAGGCGACGGCGGAGTCTTGGCCCACCAACTCATCCCACAGCGTCATGATTCCAGGTTAGTCGAGGAGAGCAGACACCCTCTGGGTAATCAGCTGATGGATGTCCTCAATGGAGGCAGTGCCATCAATGACTTCAAAGCGCCCAGGCTCAGCATGGGCTAGCCCCACATAGCTTTCGCGAACCCTTTCGTGAAAATCCAACGCTTCGGCTTCCAAACGATCGTATTGGCGCTCTTCACTGGCCTGACGCTTCGCGCCAATACCCGCTGGGACATCCAGCAAAATAGTCACCTCAGGCATCAGCTCCTCTGTGGCCCAGAGCGAGAGGTTTCTCACCTCGACCGGATCCAGCACGCGCCCAGCACCTTGATAGGCGACCGATGAATCGAGGTAGCGGTCTTGCAAAACGACTTCACCCCGCTGCAGAGCTGGACGAACAATCTCGTGAATGTGGTGGGCACGATCTGCAGCATAAATAAGTGCTTCGGCGCGGGGTGCGATGAAGCCTCGGCGGTGGAGAACGATGTCGCGCAATTCGTTCCCCAAATCGCTCCCACCAGGTTCACGGGTCACTAAGACTGTGTGACCCTTGCCCCTCAACCACTCCGCGAGCAAACCAATTTGGGTGGTCTTCCCCGAAGCATCACCACCCTCAAAGGTGACGAACAGGCCCTTCACTATGCCTCTTCCGTGATGATGACACTCTTGGGAAGACCCGTCTTAGACGCTGTTTTCTTCGCTGGGGCTTTCTTCGCCGCTGGTTTTTTCGCAGCAGTCTTTTTTGCGGCTGGCTTTTTCTTCACAGCCGGCTTCTTCTTGGCAGCGGGCTTTTTGACGGCCGGGCCTTTTGCCCTGCGATCAGCAATCAGCTGGACGGCTTGCTCGAAGGTGAGATCATCCAGTGACATCCCCCGGGGAACGGTGGCATTGATTTCGCTATCGGTCACATAGGGGCCAAAACGGCCATCCTTCAAAAGAATGGGCTTGCCGCTGACGGGATCTTCCTCAAACGTCTTCAGCGCAGAGGCGGTGCGGCGCCCGGCATATTTGGGTTCGGCAAACCTGGCAACCGCCCCTTCAATATCGATATCAAAGATTTTTTCTTCGCTATCAATCGAGCGGGTGTCACTTCCCTTTTTCAAGTAGGGACCATAGCGACCATTTTGGGCGGTAATCATCTCGCCTGACTCGGGGTCTGGTCCCACCTCGCGGGGAAGAGCCAGGAGACGCAGGGCGGTTTCTAAGTCAATGGTGTCGATATCCATCGACTGGAAAATCGATGCGGTTTTGGGCTTCGGCGCAACCTTCTTCTTCTTGGGCGTCTCGCCTTCTACCACTTCTGGCTCGGGGAACACCTCGGTCACATAAGGGCCAAAGCGTCCTTTCTTCGAAACGATGTCCAGTCCGGTGGCGGGGTCTTGACCCAGCACCCGGTCCACCACGGGTGGCTCATCGGCAAGCGCCTGAGCCCGCTCTGGCGTGAGCTCATCCGGTGCCAGCTCCGGAGGTAAGTTCACATTGCGCACCTCGCCCGTTTCCGTGTCGGTGACTTCCAGGAAGGGTCCATATTTGCCGACCCGAAGATTGATGGTGGGGGAAATCTCCAACGTGTTCAGTGCACGCGCGTCAATTTCGTCAGTGGCAGCGATGGCCACATCGCGGAGCCCCCGCTTTTCGCCTTCTCCGAAGTAAAACTTGTGAAGCCACTCGCCGCGTTTGACTTCTCCGCGGGCGATGCGGTCCAAGTCTTCCTCTAGCTGCGCGGTGAAGTCATAATCGACCAGGTCCGCGAATCGCTCTTGAAGCAATCGGGTCACGGGAAAAGCGATCCACTGCGGAACCAGGGCGGTGCCTCGACGAACGACATAGCCTCGGTCAATGATGACCGAAATGATGGAGGCATACGTCGAAGGTCGACCAATGCCTCTCTCCTCGAGTGCTTTCACCAGGCTGGCTTCGGTGTATCGGGCGGGTGGCTGGGTGACGTGTACTTTCGCGGTGACTTCGGAAACATCGGTGGAATCCCCCACGCTTAGCGGAGGAAGAAGAGGGTCCTTTTCGCTGACGGGTTGGTCTTCGGCGACTTCTTCGTCTTTGCCTTCTTGGTAGGCCTGGAGGAACCCGCGCTCACTGAGCACTGTGCCGGATGCGCTGAAGTCTGCTGCCATAAATCGGAGACCTTCCAGAGCAGGCAAGGGTTTCGCTTCGAGTGTTGCGGTGACAGTCTCACCCTTAGCGTCCACCATTTGGCTAGCAACCGTGCGCTTCCAGATCAGGTCATACAACTTCAGTTCATCTGAGCGAAGAACCGAAGAGAGTTGTGCCGGGGTGGGGAACGCTTCACCGGCAGGCCGTACAGCTTCGTGGGCTTCCTGAGCGTTCTTGGACTTGCCTTTGTAGAGCCTGGGCTCTGCCGGGACGGCACCCTGGCCATATAGCGCCGTTGCCGCGTTGCGTGCAGCCGTAACGGCCTGGCCAGAAAGCGACACCGAGTCGGTACGCATATAGGTGATGTGTCCGTTTTCGTAAAGACCCTGGGCGATGCTCATCGTCTGCTGAGCAGAGAAACGCAATTTGCGACCCGCTTCCTGCTGGAGCGTTGAGGTCGTAAAGGGTGCTGCAGGACGCCTCGTGTAGGGCTTGGCTTCCACCTTGCTCACCTTCAGGCCCGCGTCTGACTTGTTGAGCGCGGCCGCCAACACGTGGGCGTCTGCTTCGCTGAGCAGGACGGCATCGGAGGTGAGTTCGCCCGATTCGGAAAAGTCTCGACCACTGGCAACCCGGGCGGCATCGAGTTTTGTCAACGAAACGGTAAAGGTCTCCCCTTTCGCCGTGGTGGCTTGGGCGTGGATATCGGCATAGGTTCCCGACACAAAGGCCCGGCGCTCCAATTCGCGATCCACGATGAGTTTCAAGGCTGGCGATTGCACGCGACCAGCGGACTTTGCCCCGCTGACCCGGCGCCAGAGCACGGGGGACACTTCGAACCCATACAAACGGTCAAGAATCCGACGGGTTTCTTGCGCGTCCACCAAAGCCACATCCAGGTCCCTGGTTTGTTCGGTGGCCGCAGCAATACTCTCTGGCGTAATTTCGTGGAACACCATGCGGGTGACGGGAACCTTGGGCTTTAATACCTCCAGCAGATGCCACGCGATGGCCTCGCCTTCGCGGTCCTCATCTGTTGCGAGCACGATTTCTGACGCTGTTTTGGCAGCACGCTTCAGATCGGCGACAGTTTTCTTTCCGCGGTCGGTGGTGACATAAATGGGTTCGAAATCGTTTTCGATATCAATACCGAACTTACCTGCAGGCCCCTTCTTCATCGCGGGGGACAGATCCCTGGGGTGGGCAAGATCGCGGACGTGTCCGACGGAGGCCATTACCTCGTAGTCATCGCCCAAGTACTTGCCGATGGTCTTAGCCTTAGCCGGCGACTCGACGATGACAAGCTTCTTACTGGTGGCCACACTTCTCCCTGCGTTGAACCAAACGGCACGTTGCGCGTTGGCATAGTCATTCTGAGAATCACACTCTCAACGCCGCTCACGATACACAACAAACTATTTCTGTCCACTCTGACCCACCCCAGCCCGCGCTCTCCTGGTCCATTCCACCCCCACATGGTTGCCCTGCCCAACAACCCGGATGGAGTCTTCCTTCAGGGTGCAACCAACGAGCGCGAACCCTTCGGACTCCAAGAGATCCTGAGCGTGCTGGCAGGGGATTCCTGGTACCACTCCCCGTGCCACATCCGCTCCCGCAAGCGCTGATCGATCCACACTGCCCTGCAACCGGGCGTCCATCACGATGGCGCTTGCGCCCACCATGACCGCTACTGACGTCGTAACCAGGATGCAGAGGAAGCCCAGAACCCACACACTCGCACTGCCTCGATCAGAATTCACGACCCACCGCGGGGTTCAAAGCGCACGCCTCGGCCGAGAGGGTGAGGGGTCGAAGTTTCCATAGCCCTTCCTCGAGCGTCCGAGTCTCGGTGACACACAACCATTCACCTTCCTCCCGAGCGGCAACTTCCCCTTCCAGGGAGGCCACGCGAGCATTCGCGTGGGCCTCCTGCTGAAGGCGGTAGTGGACCATGCTGGCTTGGATCCCCAGGATCAGGGCGGAAAAAACAAGGACGACCGCCGGTAAAACCATCATGGTTTCTGCCGTGATCGACCCTCTCTCAGCCTGCAAAGGTGAGCGCACTGCGCACCAAATCCAGCAGGATTGTCCGCACTTCGTCGCTGCGCATTATCACCACAAGCAAGCCGGCAAATCCGACGGCGGCCATAGTGGCGATGGCATATTCCGCTGTCGCAGCACCCTCTTCTCCGGTTTCGTGCGAAAACTGGCCCGTGTTGTTCATATGGTGTCCTTTCTCCCGATGGCCTCGTGGCCACGGGCACACCTTGGCAGGAAAAATGTTTGTACCCTCCCCGACCCCCACAACCGGCCACCAGGACCCCAACGATGGGGATGTGGACAGCTAGGTTGCTGTGGCCTGGGTCCAGAGCGCTAACGCCATGGGAACGATCGCCACCAACACAAATGCGGGCAACACGAGAACTCCGAGGGGAATCACCATCGTCACCCCCAGGCGATTGACCGAAGCAAGAGCCTCGCTGCGCCACCGGTGTCGGATCATTCGGGCGCGAGCTCGAGCCAAGCCGCTCACCGGAACCCCCACCCGCCGAGACAGGGCTGTCAACGCTTTGCCTTCCGATCCGGTCGAACCCTTCAGGTCATATTTTTCCAGCGCCTCCTCTACGAGCGACCATGCCTGCTCGGGGAGCGCTCCCCCGGCGGTGGCAATGGAAAATAATTCCAACGCCAACTCTTCAGGATTCCGATCGGGTAGGGCATCGCGTTGCAGAATGCGCATCCACCACCAGGCGGCTCCCATGAGCACTATGGCGAGACCCAGGGCCATTAGGCCCAGCGGTGTCGCAAAAAGAATTCCCACGGTGTCGGCACCCGTCACAGCACCACCCCCCAGTGCGAGCAGCGGCAGTACCATCACCAGGCGCATCGTTGCCACGGGACCTGCCAGGGTCGCAGCGATTTCTCGGCGAGTGTGGTCACGATCCATCATCGAGGTGGAAAGCGCCTCGAGGCTTGGGGCAAGAGGTGATCCGGAATCTCTCGCGACGCCCCATGTGGCACCGAGCATGCGCCACTCGGGAGCAGCGTGAAGGGTGGCCCTCTCGATAGCGTCGGCAAGAGTGCCCGAATGCTGGAGTGCCTCCTGGATCGCCCTCAGCGGGCTCTCGGAGTCCAGGTTTCCCGGGATTTCTTGCCACGCAGAAGTGGCGGAAAGTCCCGCTTTCACAAAAGCCGCCAGATACTCCAGCGTCTCTGAGGGAATGTCCTCTCTAGGAGTGGCGTGTTTGGGCCATTTCTTCCACCACCACACGAAGCACTCCTTTCTTATCCAGCACGGGTTTCCCCACACTGATCGCGCGGCTGCCATCATCCGTGCGAGACAGGTGAAGAAACAGATCTATCGCTGACGCGGTGTGCAGGGCGACCTGTCTCGAACCAAGCCCTGCGAGAGCGGCCAAAGAATCGAGCCTCAGGGGAATGTCCTCCAGCGACGTCGCATGAAGCGTTGTGGCACCGCCTCGATGCCCCGTGTGGAAAGCGCGCAACAGGTCCGCCAGTTCGGCCCCGCGACACTCCCCCACAATCAAGCGGTCCGGGCGCATCCGAAGCGCTTCTTTGACCAGCCTCGACAGGGTCACTTCCCCCGCACCTTCCACATTGGCCTGTCGACACTCCAGGCCCACCACATGGGGATGATCAATGGACAGCTCTGCCAAATCCTCCAACACCACCAGCCTTTCGGTGGGGGCGGCGTGTGCCATCGCTGCGCCCAGCAGAGTGGTTTTGCCTGAGCCAGTTGCCCCACTAATCAACAATGTCTTTTTGTTCCTCACAGCGCGGATCAGAAAGGGGATAACGTGCTCGGCATCTTTCATAGCCAACTGATCCAGCTGGGGTTTCTGGTGACGGTGAATGCGCAACGAAATTTCTGGCCCCAACCGGGCAATCGGGGGTAACACCACGTGAACGCGAACGCCGCCGCCAAGATTCACATCGACCAGGGGATTCGCTTCATCAACGTGTCGTCCACCCCGTTCAATCAGACCCCGGGCAATATCTCTCGCGTGATCGGGGGCGAGGTGGACACCGTTGACACGGTAGGCCCCTTCGCCAGTGTCAACGAAAACGCGTCCGTCGCTCGTGAGGAAGACGTCACTAACTCGAGGATCATCCGCCACCTCTCCCAGAGGACCCAACGCGTCACGAAGGCCAGGGGTGATGCCCGCGCGAAGGGGTGGCAACAACCAGTGGGAGTCAGGCGACATGGCCCCCAGGCTTACAGAGCCAGTCACGTCCGCGCAGAAGTTATCACCAGCCTGCACAGATGAGCGTTCGGCGGGCTCTGGCCCCTGTTCTACACTGGTTCGGTGTCGCCGATGACACGCCAGCCCAGGAACTGTGGGCCGATACCAACAAGGATGATGATGTCTGAGTCCACCAATATTGATTCCCTTCTCCACGAAGAGCGCCAGTTTCCTCCCAGTGCTGACTTCGTCACCAACGCCGTGGGAAAGCCCGACCTCTACACGAGGGCATCGAAAGACCGCCTGGGGTTCTGGGCTGACCAAGCGCGCGAGCTGCTCCACTGGCATACCCCGTTTACTCAAACACTCGACTGGTCAGGGGCCCCCGTTGCCCGCTGGTTTGGCGATGGTGCCCTGAATGTTTCGTATAACTGTCTCGACCGCCACGTCGAAGCAGGATTGGGTGACCGTGTTGCCCTGCACTTTGAAGGTGAGCCTGGCGACCAAAAAAGCATTACCTATGCCGAGCTGACCGAAGCAGTAAAAAAGGCCGCAAATGTGATGGCCTCCCGTGGTCTTCGCCAAGGCGACCGGGTCATTATTTACATGCCCCTGATTCCCGAAGCGGTCATCGCGATGCTCGCAGTCGCGAGACTTGGCGCTATTCACTCGGTTGTTTTTGGCGGCTTTAGTTCAGAAAGCTTGCGGGCGCGCATCGATGACGCCCAGGCGACCATGGTGGTGACCGCCGATGGCGGACACCGCAAGGGCGCTGTCTTCCCCCTGAAAGATGCTGTTGACCACGCCATCGCTGATGGTGCCAGCAGTGTCGAGAATGTTTTCGTGGTCAAGCGCGGCGGAAACGACGTCGAGTGGGTGGCGGGACGCGACCTGTGGTGGCACGAAGAAATGGCGGGGGTATCGGCCGAGCACACCGCTGAAGCGTTTGAATCAGAAAATCCCCTATTTATCCTCTACACCTCAGGAACAACCGGGAAACCTAAAGGGATTTTGCACACCTCCGGTGGATATCTCACCCAGGCGGCGTTCACGCACAAGAACGTTTTTGATCTGCATCCAGAGACCGACGTGTATTGGTGCACGGCGGATATTGGCTGGATTACCGGGCACTCATATGTGGTTTATGGACCGCTGGCCAATGGGGCAACGCAGGTGATTTATGAAGGCACCCCGGATACCCCGCATCCTGGTCGCTGGTGGGAGATTATCGAAAAGTACCGAGTCAGTATTTTTTACACCGCCCCCACCGCCATTCGCACGTTCATGAAATTGGGGCGGGAAATCCCGCAGAAGTTTGACCTCAGCTCGCTGCGACTGCTGGGTTCGGTGGGGGAACCCATTAACCCCGAAGCGTGGATCTGGTATCGGGAGGTCATCGGCTCTGGGATCACCCCCATTGTTGACACCTGGTGGCAGACCGAAACAGGCGCCATCATGATCAGTGCTCTTCCCGGTGTGACGGCGACGAAGCCTGGGAGCGCGCAAGTGCCCCTTCCGGGCATCAGCATCGATGTGGTCGATGACGCGGGTGTTCATGTCGGCCCCGAGGCGGGTGGGCTTCTGGTCGTTACGGAACCCTGGCCATCGATGCTGCGCGGAATTTGGGGCGATGAAGAGCGGTTCAAGGAGACGTACTGGTCAACGTTTCCGAACACCTATTTCGCCGGCGATGGCGCCCACCTCGATGCTGATAACGATGTGTGGCTGCTCGGTCGGGTAGATGACGTGATGAATGTCTCGGGCCACCGACTCTCCACCATGGAAATCGAGTCAGCTTTGGTCGCCCACCCCATGAGCGCGGAAGCTGCAGTTGTGGGAGCAAGCGATGACACCACGGGGCAAGCGATCGTAGCTTTTGTGATTCTCAAATCCCGCTTTGTCGGGACAGAAACAGATGCCGAGCTAGAAGGTCAGCTCCGCACCTGGGTGGGGGAACAAATTGGAGCCATCGCCAAGCCACGCAAAGTGTTTATTGTCGCTGAGCTGCCCAAAACCCGCTCCGGCAAGATCATGCGCAGGCTCCTGCGGGATATTGCCGAGGGTCGCGAGGTGGGGGACACCACGACCCTGACCGACACCACGGTGATCCGGACGATTAATACGTCCGTGAATGACTAGTCGCCAAACTCTAAAATAAGTTCGACCTCTACCGGGGCGTCCAGCGGCAAGACCGCCACCCCTACGGCAGCCCTGGCGTGGGCTCCGATGTCACCAAAAACTTCACCGAGGAACTCGGAGGCGCCGTTGAGCACCTGGGGCTGAGCGATGAAATCGGGTGTGGAAGCCACAAAACCATTCACCTTCACCACTCGGGTCACTCGGTCCAACGAGCCCAACACTCCTTTGGCTGCCGCCAAAGCATTGAGGGTGCAAATTCGGGCAAGCTCTGCAGCCTCCGTGGCAGAGACATCGCTGCCGACTTTGCCGGTGGCGACCAGTTGCCCGTCAACGAAAGGCAGCTGTCCCGCGGTGTAGAGAAGGTTGCCCGTCGTCATCGCGGGGACGTAGGAAGCAACCGGCTTGGCAACGGCAGGAAGGGTAATACCCAATTCACTCAGTCGTGCATCAATGTGACCCATTTAGGACTCCTCTAGGGGGCGTTTGAAATATGCCACGAGGCCGCCCTCGGGGCCGGTGACAACCTGAACTAGCTCCCACCCTTGCTCGCCCCAGTTGTTGAGGATCGCAGCGGTGTTGTGAATAATGAGCGGGGTCGTGAAGTATTCCCACTTGGTCATATCTGTGCCTCGTTTCATCGAAATCCTAGGGCTCATCCTCTACCCTGGAACCTATGTCTGCATCTGACCCGCGCCCCAAAGGGCTCTTCCAGGCACTGGCCACGATAACCGGTTTCGGTGCTCTCGCGGGAGTGATGGTGACGGCCATGATTTCGCCGGCGCTAGCGGTTACCAGCGTCGGGGCAAACAGCGCCATTGGTGTCTTTGATGCCCTCCCTGAGTTTATTGAGCTCGGCGAGCAAGCACAAAAGAACACCCTGTGGGCCACCAGATCCTCTGACCCTGCCGATGGGTATGTGGCCTTCGCCGAGGTGTATTGGCAAGACCGGGAAGAAGTCCGCCTGAGTCAAATGTCCCCTTACCTGGCCATGGCAGCCATCGCCGGGGAGGACCGTCGCTTTTATGACCACACCGGGGTCGATGTGAACTCAGTGGTCCGAGCAGCGCTCGGCAACGTGTTCTCCGGTGGAATCGAAAGTGGTGCTTCCACGCTGACGATGCAGCTGGTGAAAAACACCTACATCCAGCGGTCCCAATATTTGCCTACCGAGGAGGAACGCCAGGAAGCGTATGCCACGGCGATTGCCACAAGCTTTGAAAGAAAACTCAACGAGATGAAGCTTGCTATCGGTCTGGAAAAGCAATTTACCAAGGATGAAATACTCGAGGCCTATCTCAACATCACGGGCTTTGGCGGCAACACCTATGGCGTTCAGGCCGCCGCGCAGGAATACTTCGGTAAAACTGCGAAACAGCTTTCCGCTGCGGAATCTGCCAGCCTGATGGCGATCGTGCAATTTCCCACCACCAGAAGCTTGGGAGACCCTGCAAACTACGCCGCCAATGAGGAACGCCGCGACATCATCCTCGCTGCGATGTTTGCGGAGGAATACCTCACCGAAGCGGAGTACACCACCGCCATCAACACTCCCGTGGATGACTCCTTCGTCACCATCTCCCCTCCCACTGCTGGTTGTCTAGCCGCAGACACCTACGCCCGCTTTTTCTGTGACTTCGTCGTTAAAAACGTGGAGAACTTCGACACGCTTGGGGCCACGCCGGAAGAGCGCAACACCCGGTGGCGCAAGGGGGGACTCGATGTGTACACCACCCTGAACATGTCCCTGCAAACCACCGCCCAGGACCGCATCTGGGAATTGGTCCCGAATGACGAAGAGCGTCTGCAACTGGGGAGCGCCAGCACCAGCGTCGAGGTCGGCACGGGTCGCGTGTTGACCATGGCCCAAAACAAGATTTTTGACGACTCAGAAGAGGGTGGTGGAATTTCTACCACCGCCGTGAACTTCAACACCGACCGCGCATACGGGGGATCCAGTGGATTCCAGGTCGGTTCGACCTATAAAGTCTTCGCTCTAATTGCCTGGCTCCAGCGCGGCTACGGTCTCAACGAAGTTGTGGACGCCTCTCGAATGGAACTCGAGCAGGCAGTCTTCCTCGATACCTGTGGTGATGGCGGCGGGCCGTGGGCAGGACTCTGGGAGTTTAGAAACTCCGGTGACCTGCTTTTGCCAGCGGCCACAGTGTTCGAATCAACGGTACGCTCCATCAACTCCGCCTACGCAGCGATGGCAGAACAACTTGACCAGTGTGAAATTCGCACGGCGGCGGAAGCGCTGCTCGTGCACCGCGCAGACAGCGGAATTTTGCAGACTAACCCTTCAGCCGTGCTGGGGACCAACGAAATTGCCCCCTTGACCATGGCGGAGGCTTTTGGGGGTATCGCCAATGGCGGGGTGGCGTGCCAGCCGATTGTCATCGACCGTTTCGTCGAAGCCGATGGCGGCAGAATTGACGGTCAATCGCCAAAGTGTCGCCAAGGCATCACCCCCGATATTGCCGCAGCAGCAGCAGCACCCATGCGGTCGGTGATCACCGGTGGCACGGGTTCGCGGTCTAATCCCGGCGGCGACGTCCCGGTGATTGGTAAAACCGGAACAACAGACTCTCAGATTCAAACCTGGATGGTGGGATCCAGCACCAAGGTTGCCACCGCTGTGTGGGTGGGGAATATCCTCGGCGACTACCGGATGAGCAACTACCGCAACGGCACCGTCCTGCGCCATGACATTTGGCGCATCATCATGCAAGACGCCAACGAACAATATGGCGGGGACTCTTTTCCTGCGGCCCCCGATCGTTTGCTGCAGGGCAGCGGCATTGAATTGCCCGACATCACAGGAATGATGATCGACGAAGCGGTCATCCTGGTGGAAAGCCTGGGCCTGAAGCTCGAGGTGACCTCCGGGCTTGAAGCGGGTCGGGTCTCGCTCTTTGAACCAGCAGCAGGCACCTACCTGGCAAGGGGTATGACTGTCCGGGTGACCTCGGGTGGCACGGGACCAGGGGGGGAAAGCCTGGGCAACCGGATTATTCCCAACCTTGTGGGGCTCTCGGTGCTTCAAGCGAATGCCGCGCTCGATGCGCTCACCATGACCGGGGCTCGAGCCTATAGCTGTGGCGAGGGAAGTGTGAACTCAGATCCAGGCGATGGCACCGTCATCTCTCAGAGCTTGGGAGCAGGTACCCAAGCGTGGGATTACACCGGGCTCCAAATGCAGGTCGCGTGCGGGGTGGCACCTGCCTCCACCGAAGCGCCCCCGGAAGACTAGCCATGCGTCGCTCCTCGCTCGCGCTTGCAGGGCTCGGCGCCACAGCCCTCGTGGGGGCCCTCTGGGGGGTCACGGCGGAGCGCACTCGATTTCAGCTTCGGCGCGAAACAGCGCCTATTTTGGATGCGGGAAGTGACCCGATCAAGATTTTGCACCTCAGTGACCTGCATGTGGCGCCCTGGAATACAAGCGCCATCTCGTGGATCCGGGCGCTTGCCGAAAGTGAACCAGACCTTGTGGTTGGCACGGGAGATTTCTTTGGACACCCCGAAAGCCTGTCCGCCATCACCGAAGCACTTCTGCCCTTGGCAGGAATTCCTGGCGTAGTTACCCACGGCTCCAACGACCGGGTCGCCCCGCGATGGAAAAATCCCTTGGCCTATCTGTTGGCGCCCTCCAAGCCGGGTGCCAGCGAGGGAATCCCGCTTGATTTTGCCGGGCTTACACACCTCTACACGGAGGTGTTGGGATGGACGGACATCGACAACTCCGCCGTTCGGGTCAGTATTAATGGCTCAACCCTCGACTTTGTCGGTGTGGGTGATGCCCACCACGGATTGGACGACCTCGACCATCTACCGGGCACGGTAGAAGCTCTTCGTGAGAGCGAAGAAGGTCACTCACGACCCCACCATTCCATTACCACCATCGGCGTCACACACGCCCCTTATCGGAGGGTGCTCGATGCTTTCGTCACCCAGGGAGCCGAGGCAATATTTGCCGGTCACACCCATGGTGGTCAGGTGTGTCTGCCCGGTGGTCACGCCTTGACGACCAACTGCGACCTACCACTGGACCAGGCCTCAGGCTTGAGTATCTGGCGTCATGCGCAACGCTCGAGCTATCTCGAGGTCTCTGCGGGGTTAGGAACCAGCATCTACGCACCTGTTCGCCTGTTTTGTCCGCCAGAGGCGGTTCTTGTTACTTTGGTCGGCGATGACGGCGGGTACGCGTAGCTCCCACCGGTTGTGCCCCATACCTAGGTTTCGGCGCACCCCGAGCTAGCTGAAGTCTGAATCTGGAGCTAAGGATTCACCCTCGTGGGAGACATTGGGATAACCGCTGGCAAGGCGCCCACCACTCTCATCGAGATAACACTCGCCACACAGTGACTCATACGTCACCTGGTCGCCATCAATGGCCACCTGGGCTCCATCAAAGACAAAGGTTCCATTCAGTGTTCGACCATTGAAGATGGCTTTTCGCCCGCAACGGCAAATTGTTTTGAGCTCTTCCAGAGAATGCGCCACCTCCAGCAATCTCCTCGAACCGGGGAATGCGACCGTTTGAAAATCGGTTCTAATCCCATACGCCAAGACAGGAATCCCCCGTCGAAGGGCAAGAATCAGGAGGTCATCGACCTGTCGGGGAGAAAGGAATTGGGATTCGTCCACCAAGAGGCACGAGATGGTCGCCCCTTCTTCACGCTTAATACGCTGGGCTTCGACATCCACCAGGTTCACCACATCCGTGGTCGGTCTGATAACCAGGTCAACTTCTCTGGAAACCCCGAGCCGGGAGACAATCATGCGGTCGCCCTTGGTGTCAATCACCGGTTTTGCAAGCAGGACCCGCTGCCCACGTTCCTCGTAGTTATAGGCCGCCTGCAACAGAGCCGTCGATTTGCCAGAGTTCATCGCGCCATATCGGAAATAAAGCTTTGCCACCTACGCCACCTTTGCTTGAGCCATGTCCACCACATTACGCAAGAGCAAAGCCCTCGTCATCGGGCCGACGCCGCCAGGGTTGGGAGACACCGCAGCGGCAATCTCCCACACGCTTTCGTCAACATCCCCCACCACCACGGAACGGCCTTCTCTCACCTCTCGGCTCACGCCGACATCCAGCACAATCGCACCGGGCTTGACCATATCGGCAGTCACCATGCCCCCCACGCCCGCTGCGGCCACCACCACGTCTGCTTGCCGCAGAAGTGCTCCAATATCCCGGGTCTTGGTGTGGGTGAGTGTGACGGTGGCATCGATGCCCTTACGGGTCAGTAGGAGCCCAATCGGGCGACCCACGGTCACACCACGACCGAGAACCACAACGTGCTTGCCCTCAAAGGAGAAACCTGAGCGGTGCACTAACTCCACAATTCCCTGCGGCGTGCACGGCAGAGGCGAGGTGAGTTCTCCTGAAACCTTGTTCACCAATCGACCCAGGTTCATGGGATGAAGGCCATCAGCATCTTTATCCGGATCGATGGCTTCCAGTACTTCATCGGTGTCGAGGTGCCCGGGCAGAGGCAACTGAACGATATATCCCGTCACCTCTGGGTCAGAGTTGAACTGAGCAATAGCTGCCAGTACTTCTTCCCGGGTTGCCGTGGCGGGGAGGTCTTTTCGGAAGGAGGCAATCCCCACCTCTTCGCAATCGCGGTGTTTTCCCGCCACATACCATTGTGATCCCGGGTCATCCCCCACCAGCAGGGTGCCAAGACCAGGCATTATTCCCTGCGCCTTGAGTGCCTCGACTCTCGCCCGGAGTTCGTGCTTGATCTCCGCAGCGACAGCCACTCCATCCAAGCGCTGTGCAACCACGCGCTACCCCAGTTCGGGATAGAGAGGCCAGGCACTCGTCAGGTCGTTGACCCTCTGTTGAAGAGCTGGAACATCGGGACTGGGCATCAAAGTGTGAGCGATGATGTCAGCGACTTCGTGGAATTCGGTGTCACCAAATCCTCTGGTGGCAAGCGCTGGAGTTCCAATTCTCACACCGGAGGTGACCATGGGGGGCCTGGGGTCAAAAGGAACCGCATTGCGGTTCACGGTGATTCCGACCGTGTGGAGAAGGTCCTCTGCTTGCTGTCCATCCAGTGGCGAGTTCCTCAAATCCACCAGGGCTAGGTGCACATCGGTTCCCCCGGTCAACACGTCCACTCCGGCACTCTTGGAATCTTCAGATACCAGGCGAGCAGCAATCGCCTGGGCTCCTCGGATAGTGCGTTCCTGACGGTCTGTGAACTCTGGTTCCATCGCCAACTTGAACGCGATTGCTTTGGCGGCAATCACGTGCATCAGTGGGCCACCCTGCTGGCCGGGGAACACTGCGGAGTTCAGCTTCTTGGCCAGTGTCTCGTCGCGGCTGAGGATAAGACCCGACCGCGGTCCGCCGAGGGTTTTGTGGACGGTGGTGGACACAACATCGGCGTGGGGCACGGGGCTGGGGTGGAGGCCCGCAGCAACCAGGCCAGCGAAGTGAGCCATATCGACCCACAGGTAGGCACCCACTTCATCGGCAATGGCGCGAAACGCTGCGAAATCTGACTGGCGGGGATACGCCGACCAGCCCGCGATGATGACTTTGGGCTTGTGCTCGAGAGCTTTGTCTCTCACCACATTCATGTCGATTAAGAACGTTTCGGGGTCAACCCCATACGAGGTGGCGTTGTATACCTTGCCCGAAAAGTTCAGGCGCATCCCGTGGGTAAGGTGGCCACCGTGGGCGAGCTCCAGACCAAGAATGGTTTCACCGGGTTGGGCTAACGCGTGCAGAACGGCAGCGCTTGCGCTGGCACCGGAGTGAGGCTGGACGTTGGCGTAGGCGGCGCCAAAAAGCTTCTTCGCGCGGTCGATAGCGAGGTTTTCGGCGATATCAACGAATTCGCACCCACCGTAGTAACGCTTTCCCGGATATCCTTCGGCGTATTTGTTGGTCAAGACGCTGCCTTGGGCTTCCAGGACAGCGTGCGGGACAAAGTTTTCGCTGGCAATCATCTCTAGCGTGGAGCGCTGACGCCCGAGCTCCTTGTCCAACACTTCTTGGATCTCGGGGTCAAGCTCAGCGAGTTTCTGGCTCATGGTGTTCATGGGTTTCTCCCTTGCGTATAGAAATGGGGGGTTGTCCACTAGGCCCAGGCGCACGGCCAGCACACATTCTTTACGCTCCCCGATGGTGATCCACCTTCGCGCCAGTTGCGTCCCACCAGCTTACCCACAGCGCGGGTCGGAAGTCCGTGGACCCTCTGGGAAGGGGGCTCTACACTAGGCACGTGCAGGAAACCTTGTCCCACTTCATCATCACCCTCGCGTGTGATGACCAACCAGGCATTGTCCACGCGGTCAGTGGCGCCCTGGTTCAGGCTCACGGCAACATCACGGAGTCCCAGCAGTTCTCGAGCGACGACACGGGCCGCTTTTTCATGCGCCTTCAGGTTGAAACCGCCTCCTCCTTCGAGGATGTCTCAGCCGCACTCGCCCCCGTGATCAAAAAATATGGCCTGACCGCTGAGGTCAATACGCTGGGTCGGCCGCTTCGGACATTGGTGCTGAGCTCTAAGGCCAGTCACACCCTCACTGACCTCTTAGTACGCCAGCGCGATGGCCACCTGTCCATCACCATCCCCCTGGTGATGTCCAACCACGATGCCCTCGAACCGCTCGCGTCGTTTTATGGCGTCCCGTTTTGGTCTCAGCCCATTTCTTCCGAAAAAGACAAGGCGTCGTTTGAGAATCATCTTCTCGACATGGTCGAGCAGATGGACATTGAGCTTGTGGTGTTGGCCCGATACATGCAGGTGTTGAGCCCACGCGTGTGTGATGCTCTCGAGGGCCGCGCTATCAACATCCATCACTCGTTCTTGCCGGGATTCAAGGGGGCCGACCCGTATCGTCAAGCCCACGAACGCGGCGTCAAACTCATTGGAGCCACCGCTCACTTTGTCACCAGCGATCTCGACGAGGGTCCCATCATCGAGCAAAACGTGATGCGAGTGAATCATTCCCAATCACCTGAGGAACTGAAGGCGACCGGTCAGGATGAAGAATCTCGCACGCTAACCCAAGCGGTGCGGTGGTTTTCCCAACACCGCATCATGGTGGATGGCGTCCGCACCATCATCTTTAACTAGTTGAGGCCCCGGTTTCCCGGGGCCTCAAGCTTAGATTTTCGTTATGCGCACTTGCAGAGCTCGTCTGGCGCGTAACCAGCCAAGGCCTCGTCAATGTGCTCTCCGCAGCCAGTCCAGGTGACCTTGCTGCAACGGTTACAACGCGCTGGGCTACACACGATGGTTCTCCTTAGGTGTTGAGGTTCTCACGACCCGTTCAGTATATACCCCTGGGGGTATTAGGACTATCCGCCGAGACGTTGGCTGAGGTTCTGATCCAGTGTGGCGAGGAACCCCTCTGTTGTCTGCCAGGTTTGGTCGGGACCCACCAGCAAGGCCAGGTCCTTCGTCATCGCTCCTGCTTCGACGCTTGTGATCACAACGTCTTCCAGGGTGTGGGCAAAATCAATCAGAGCCTGGTTGCTATCGAGCTTTCCGCGGTGCATAAGGCCCCTCGTCCAGGCAAAGATGGACGCGATTGGGTTGGTCGAGGTGGGGTTGCCCTTCTGGTGCTCGCGGTAGTGGCGAGTGACGGTGCCGTGGGCAGCCTCTGCCTCCACAATGGCGCCATCGGGCGTGGTCAACACGCTCGTCATCAAACCGAGCGACCCAAAACCTTGGGCGACGGTGTCGGACTGGACGTCACCGTCATAGTTCTTGGTGGCCCAGACGTATCCACCCTCCCACTTCATGGCAGAAGCGACCATGTCATCGATGAGGCGGTGCTCGTAGGTGATGCCGGCTTCGGCGAACTTGTCTTTGAACTCTGCTTCAAAGATTTCCTCAAAGAGGTCCTTGAAACGGCCGTCATAGGCCTTCAAGATGGTGTTCTTGGTCGAGAGGTAGACCGGGTAGTTGCGAGAGAGCCCGTAGTTCAGGGAAGCACGCGCAAAGTCGCGAATCGACGAGTCCAAGTTATACATGGCCATCGCAACGCCGCCGCCGGGAGCTTGGAAGACCTCGAAGCTCTGCGCCTCGCCCCCGCCATCGGGCTGGAAGCTCAGGGTCAACGTTCCTGGGCCATCGAAGACAAAATCAGTAGCCCGGTACTGGTCGCCAAAGGCGTGGCGGCCGACGATGATGGGCTTGTTCCAGCCCGGAACGAGCCTGGGGATATTCGAAATAATGATGGGCTCGCGGAAGATCACGCCACCCAAAATGTTGCGAATAGTCCCGTTGGGGCTGCGCCACATCTTTTTCAGGCCGAATTCCTTCACCCGCTCTTCATCGGGGGTGATTGTGGCGCACTTCACACCCACGCCGTGCTTCTTGATGGCGTTGGCGGCGTCAATGGTGATCTGATCATCGGTCTCATCACGCTTCTCAATGCCTAAGTCGTAATACTCAAGGTCGATGTCGAGGTAGGGGTGAATGAGGCGGTCTTTGATGAACTGCCAGATGATGCGCGTCATTTCGTCGCCATCGAGTTCCACAAGAACACCGTCAACCTTGATTTTTTCCACGTGCATATCCCTTCGAAAGTCCCGCTACGGGGGGTGGAACAAGTCTAACCGACAAATACAATGTATCTTTACATAAAGATACATTCCCCTTCTTCTCTCTCCCCCACTAGCGTGGATTGATGGAAACCTTCCGGCTTGAAGAACTCTCCGCCACCACGGCGTTGCAGGCGAACACGCTTGAGTTGGTGCCAGGCCAAGAAGCATTCGTCACGCCCGCGACCTATGAGCAAGCGGATTCCTCCCTCGACCACAGCAAAACGTGGGGCCGCGTGATTCTCTCCGGTGACGAGGTTGTGGGATTTGTTCGGGCCCATTTTGACCAGACTCACGCCCAACCCGAACTGCGCAGTTGCCTTTGGCGGGTCAGTGTCGCAGCCGCCTGGCAGGGCAAAGGGGTAGGTCGATTTGCCATTCAAGCCGCGCAAGAAGAAGCGGCTGCTCTGGGCCACAGCACGCTGACCGCAGTCTGGTCCAGCGACGAAGCAGGCCCGGGACAGTTCTTTCATAAACTGGGCTTCACCGACACCGGCACCACCGAATACGGTGACCAGATTGGCACCCTCAGTCTTTAGTGAAAGAAGTGCCGCTCTCCGGTGTGGAAGAGGGCAATGCCCGCTTCCCGGGCCGCCTCAATCACTTCTTCGTCTCTGAGGGAACCCCCTGGTTGAACCACTGCGCACACCCCCGCCTCCACAAGAATCTGAAGCCCATCGGCAAAAGGGAAGAACGCATCAGAGGCTGCCACGCTGCCACGCGCGCGATCTCCGGCGCGCTCCACGGCAAGCCTGGCGGAATCCACTCGATTGACTTGGCCCATCCCAATTCCCACGCTCGCGGAGCCTGACGCCAACAAAATGGCGTTGGACTTCACCGATCGAACCGCTCGCCACGCAAACTCCAAAGAAGCGAGGGTGGCATCATCGACAGGTTCCCCTGCGACCTGAGTCCACTGGGATGCGGGGGTGAAATGTTGATCGGCCTCTTGAACCAAAACGCCACCGGAGATGTGCCGCCATTCCTGTGTTGGTGGCGCGAAGTTTTCTGGCAAAGCCACCACACGAAGGTTTTTCTTAGTGGCAAACACCTCGAGTGCTTCCTGGCTAAAGCCTGGAGCCACCACAACCTCGGTAAAAATTTCCGCAATCGATCGTGCGGTGTCTTTATCCACCACTCGATTACTGGCAATCACCCCACCAAACGCCGACACCGCGTCGCACTCGTGGGCGAGACGGTGAGCGCTCGCCACATCGGGGTCACTCGCCACCCCACAGGGATTTTGATGTTTAATAATCGCGATCGTGGGAGCCTCATGGTCATAAGCCGCCCTGATGGCCGCTTCCGCATCGAGATAGTTGTTATAGGACATCTCCTTGCCCTGCAGCACCTGTGCCAGAGCGAGCCCGGGAGTCTCCGGGTGAGTGACAAACACGCTGGCGTTCTGGTGGGAGTTTTCGCCATAGCGAAGGTCTCCGATCTTGTCGGCGTGAAAGCTGACCCGGGCGCCCCCGCCAAACCACCCTGCGACAGCAGAGTCATACCGGGCAGTGTGGGCGAAAGCTAATCCGGCTCGCTCTCGACGAAAGCTCTCCGTGGTCCCACCCTCAGCCAGCTGGGTGAGAAGCGTTTCGTAACTCGAGGGGTCAACAATGATGGTGGCATTGGCGAAGTTCTTCGCGGCCGCTCGCACCATTGCTGGCCCACCAATATCGATATTCTCGATAATCTCTTCGCTCTCGGCACCGGAGGCCAGAGTGTGAACAAAGGGGTAGAGGTTCACAATCACGAGGCCAAACGCTTCGATTCCCAGTTTCTCTAGCGCGACAACGTGGTCGGGTTTCCGCAAATCCGCCAGGATGCCGCCATGAATGGCGGGGTGGAGGGTTTTCACCCGGCCATCAAGCGCTTCGGCAAAGCCGGTGACCTCGCTGACATCGGTGACGGAAATCCCTGCTTCGCGCAATTGCTGCGCGGTGGAACCCGTCGAGACAATCTCTATTCCATACCCCACCAGAGCCCTCCCAAGATCAAGGAGGCCGGTCTTATCACTCACAGACACCAGCGCGCGGGTGGGCATGATGCGATGTGTGGAAGTCATGGCGTCCTTAGGGGGTGGGGATGAGGGTGGTGAGAACGTCGAGCAACAGCTCTCGTTCGAGAATTTTAATGCGATCGTGCAGGCTTTCCTCCGTGTCGCCGGGGAAAACCGAAACCCTGCTCTGGGCGAGGATTTCGCCGGTATCGACCCCGGCATCGACAACAATCACCGAAGCGCCAGTTTCCACCACCTTCGCATCAAGTGCATCCCTGACAGCATGCGCGCCAGGAAATTCCGGCAGGAAGGAGGGGTGGGTGTTGATGATGCGGGACTCAAATCGAGCGAGAAGAGAGGGGGGAAGAAGCCTCATAAATCCACTGAGAACAATCAGATCGGGGGTGAAAGTATCCATCGCGTCACCGAGGTCGCGCGCCCAGGCTTCGCGATTCATGCCCTTCTCGAAACCGAGAACAAAAGTGGGGATCCCCCGCTGGTGGGCATGCTGGAGGCCTGCGGCCTCCTGGTCTGACCCCACAGCCACGACATCAGCCGCAATGCCGGAATTTGGCAAGGAATGCAGGAGGGCGTCGAGGTTCGTGCCGGAACCGGAGATGAGTACCAGAATCCGTGAGCGCACGCCTCAACCTTATCGGCGGGTCGAGGAGAGGGAGCGGGCGAGCCCACCCGAGAGGAAGCCCAACAACACGCCGGTAAAGACTTCGGTTCCCCACCACAACGCAATTGTTGCGGGGTCTGGTCCCACCTGAACAAAACGCCCCGGACCCATCTCCCCACTAGCCAGTGCCGCCAATAGTGCGCCACCTCCAGCAGCAACCACAGAAGCAAGTAGGGCTGAAAACAGTGACATCAAGGCTGGTTGGGTAAACCATGGAGTCCCGGAGTCCCGCACCCACAGGCCCCCTCGGGTCTCCCCGAGCAGCCGTGTTCGCGAAGCGATCCCCGCCCCGAAAGCAACCACCGCGGGGAGGGCAATGATGGCGAGTGACCACGAGGGAACCGCCTGCGGAACAATCCCTGCGAGGGGAAGAGCGGGAACGGCTTGAAGGGATGTCCCTAGTGGGGACACCATCGCCCCCGCGCCGAGGGCGAACCCTGGGCCGATCAGCCAGGAAAATACCCACACCACCACCGTGGGCAAGAACGCCAGCTGAGCGATAGACAACGCAATGATTCCGTAGGCGCCAGGTTGGAGTGCTTCATAGAGGGAAATCACCGAGGAAAAATTAAGCACAAGCAACACCGAAACCACGAGGGCGGCTACGCCGACCATGGCGATGAGGGAACCTACACCGGCTGCAAATCCAGCGCGAATGATGGAGGAGGCGACCGGGGGAATCCTGTCACGGATAATTTCTCGCCCCGCAGTGTTGGGCCCAGCCCAGGTGGCCAAGGCAAGCCCTGCCGCCAGAAACAACGCGGGTCGAACGAGGGCGTCCATGATGTCAATCGTCACTGTGCCAGCAGGCAGAAAAAACACGAGAAGAAAACTGAGGCCCACCATGGTGCCGATGGCCAAAAACCAGGTAAGAAAGGGAAAACGCCCGGTCCCCTGGCGAGCTCCGATGCGATATCCCCACAGCAGAGTCAACAGGGCAATCCCCAACAGGGCGACGGTAACCTGAAAGCTTTGTCCCAGCGCCCCGAGACCCAGAGATTGCGCCAATTCCTCCGGAAGTTCGATGGCCAGTGGCACCGAGTGACCCAGGAACCAGCCCTGCACAGCGACAGCCCAGGAATCCGCCAACTGGGTAGAAAACCCATCGCTAAAAGCCCACACCAAAGTTAAGGGCGCAAAAAAGATACCCACGCCAAGCCCTGCAAGCACCACGACATCGAGGATGGTTGCGAGAAGAACGAGGCGGGCTTTCATGGCGATTTGAGCCTATCGCCAGCCACCCCCAGGGCCGGGATGACCTACAGGGCTGCCATGACCTCGCGCATCAGTGCTGCCGCTTCGCTCGGTGTTTTCCCGACCTTCACGCCAGCGGCCTCGAGGGCTTCCTTTTTCGCCTGTGCTGTTCCAGCCGAACCTGACACAATTGCTCCCGCGTGACCCATGGTCTTCCCCTCCGGGGCAGTAAAGCCTGCGACATAACCCACCACCGGTTTCGTCACGTGAGCCTTGATGAACTCAGCGGCGCGCTCTTCGGCGTCGCCACCAATTTCACCAATCATGACAATGGCTTTGGTCTCGGGGTCGTTCTGAAATGCCTCCAAAGCGTCGATGTGTGTCGTTCCCACAATCGGGTCACCACCAATACCAATGGCGGTGGAGAAACCGATATCGCGCAGCTCAAACATCATTTGGTAAGTCAAAGTGCCCGATTTCGACACCAAGCCAATCGGACCAG